>JGI1221J13441_10000573_pt1 | contig 16270 bp, 12 predicted proteins | sample LakVidmifraction_4_FD_13441 | JGI IMG/M metagenome (IMG submission 13441) | reverse complement strand
ATTACATCAATTGCACTTTGTGAACCTAGCTCTGTTGTTAAATCAATATCTTTAACAGAATCGCCTGTGGCTACAACAGCAACATCACCAGCAGAGTTATCGTTTACAGTAAAATCAGCTTTTGAAGATAAAGTTATGATTTCTGCTTGACTAGCTGTAGAGCTCGTTGGATTAGAAGCACTATTACCTGCCTCCCCGACTGTTACACCATTAAATGTAGCCGTACCAGTAGTAGCAGCACCATCAGAATCAGCGAAATTGCCAAAAACAATATCATTACCTGCTGCATTTGTTAATGTAATATTCGTCCCATTATTAGTTGCTACAATACTTCCATCAGAAAATTCCGCATTGATTGCTGTAACAGTGGCATCATCATTTAGACCAGCTGTAATACTGCTACCATTTAACTCAAATGTATCTCCAGATGCAACACCAAGAGTTGCAGTTATAGCACCATTAGCAACAGCAACTGATGCTGTTACACCATGGTCACCTGTTGTTGCATTAATCGCAGCCGCTTTATCGGCTGCGTCTAATGCACCCGAAGTATCTACATCGTAAGTTTCACCATCTACTGTAAATGAAACGCTTCCAGCTGTATTAGTGATGTTAGTAGTTGCTTCTAATGAACCAATTTTATCTGCGGCTGTGCTACTTAAACTTATAGAGATGGTTTCATTAGCATTTGAGCCAATTTGGAAGTTTCTTGAACCGAATTCTCCATTTAATAACTGCTGACCGCCGAATGAAGTTGTCTCTGAAATTCGCGTTAACTCATCTTGTAAAGCGGTTACTTCTTTTTGTAGTGAGGCTCTGTCATCATCAGAATTTGAACCATTCGCTGATTGAAGCGCTAGTTCACGCATACGCTGTAAAATACTGGTAGACTCTTGCATTGAACCTTCAGCAGTTTGCGCCATTGAAATACCGTCGTTAGCGTTACGTTGCGCTACACCTAGGCCGTTTATTTGCGATGTTAAACGGTTAGAAATTTGTAGGCCTGCCGCATCATCTTTTGCGCTATTAATGCGCATACCTGATGATAAACGTTCCATTGAAGTAGCTAAATTAGAACCTGATTGCGATAGGTTACGTTGAGCATTTAGTGAAGATACATTTGTGTTTACTGAAATCATAATAAAACTCCTGATTACTTTCGTAATGTTGCTATTTTAATTTAACCAAGAGCTGTCACAAATTGTATGCTCAGCTCCGTACTGATTAAGTTAACGGCAGGAGATAAGTTATCTTTAGAGAAATTTTAAAAATAAATTAGCTTATTTGCTTAATGAAGCATAACTAACTGTTTTTAATTTAAATTATTTAAATCTATTTTTTGACAAAATAAAAAACGCACTTCAAATTGAAGTGCGTTTATATAACCGTACTGGTAAACCGAATAATTAGCCACCTAACAAACTAATAGCTGCTTGTGGTATTTGGTTTGCTTGCGAGAGTATTGACGTACCCGCTTGTTGCAATATTTGGTTTTTAGTCATTTGCGCAGTTTCTGTCGCAAAGTCAGTATCTTGAATGCGACTACGTGATGCAGATACGTTTTCTTGAATATTCGCAAGGTTGCTGATTGTATGGCTAAAGCGATTCTGAACTGCACCTAAACCAGCACGCAGGTCATCAATTTGAGCAAGCGCATCATCAATAATAGCGATTGCACTTTGTGAGCCTAGCTCTGTAGTTAAATTAATATCTTTAACAGTATCGCCTTCAGCAACAACACTCACCGGCGTACCTGCGGCGCCATCCGTTACAGAAAAGTCAGCTTTTGAAGACAAAGTTATGGTTTCTGTTGTAGCAGAGGCTGTAACTGCAGCTGTACCAGCATTTACTAACGTAGCATCACCTGTGTTAGTTGAAGTATCACTGTCGGCAAACGTAGCTGAAACTTCATTGCCACCGGTATTACCCGTACCAGCAAAATCAGTCAATACTATAGGTGCGCCAGCTGTATTTGTAATTGTAACTGTACCTGAACCATCATCTTCTGCAGTATAACCATCCAAATCATTAATCGCTGATGCTATTTCAGCATTAGTTTTACCTGTTATCTCTTCCCCACCTATGTCAAATGACATAGTACCGCCAGTGTCAAAATTAAGAGAGCTCAGTGTTGCAGTTGTAACAGAGTTTACTTCCGCAGTAACACCATGGTCACCTGTTGTTTCATTAATCGCTGCCGCTTTACCGGCTGCGTTTGATGCACCTGTAGCATCTACATCGTAAGTTTGACCACTCACTGCAAATGAAACGCTTCCAGGTGTATCAGCAATGCTTGTAGTTGCTTCTAATGAACCAATTTTATCTGCTGCTGTACTGCTTAAGCTAATTGAGATAGTTTCATTAGCATTCGCGCCAACCTGAAAGTTTCGAGTTCCAAAATCACCATCTAGCAGTTGCTGGCCACCAAATGAAGTGGTTTCAGATATACGTGAAAGCTCCGCTTGCAATGCTGAGACTTCTTTTTGGAGTGCTTCGCGGTCTTCGGTTGAATTTGAACCATTGGCAGATTGCAGAGCAAGCTCTCGCATTCGCTGAAGAATATTCGTTGACTCACCCATCGCGCCTTCTGCTGTTTGCGCCATTGAAATACCATCATTAGCATTTCGCTGAGCAACGGCTAAGCCATTTATTTGCGATGTCAATCTGTTTGAAATTTGTAGGCCTGCTGCATCATCTTTTGCGCTATTAATACGCATACCAGAAGACAGTCGTTCCATTGAAGTAGCTAACCCCTGACCTGATTTAGATAAGTTACGTTGTGCGTTTAGTGACGACACATTAGTATTTACTGTTAATGCCATTTTACCATCTCCGAGTGTTAAACAGGATGTGGTTCAAAATGCTTTTGCAGGAACCACTATTAGATGCAGTTAACAAAGCAGGTTTTGTGCCAACTCATCTAGCAAATTCAACACATTGTTTTTAAAGTAAAATATAAATATTAAACTGAATTTTAGAGTAAGAGTGAGCTTTATAATGGAAGGTTAATAAATAGTGACATTTTTTTGCCGCTTGGTTTAGTGGGGATATTCGGGGGCGATTACCGGGGTATGACATGTTTTTTACTTTAGTGTGCTTGGTTCTCTAAAAGCGCAGCGCCCTCTTAGCCTTTTTATGAATAAAGCATTCAAATATTATTGTGCACAAAGAGCAAACAATGAGAGTAAATGGGGAGTAACTTAAACACATAATTTATGTGTTTTTCTTCTCTAAAGCGCAGCGCCATCTTAGCCTTTTTGTGAATAAAGCATTTAAATATTATTGCGCACAAAGAGAAAACAATGAGAGTAAATGAGGAGTAACTTAAACAGGTAATTTATATATCTTTTCTTCTCTAAAGCGTAGCGCCCTCATAACCTCTTTGTGAATAAATTTACTTAAATCCATTTGCACAAAGAGCAGTAAGTTTCAAATAGTCGAAAACCAAAAAGCGCGGTATAAAACCGCGCCTACATCAACAAAAACGCCTAGCTTGGCTAATTCTTGCCTAAAACCTGATACCTGACACCTAAAACCTGCTCTTTCACACCGTGCTTGGCTAATTTCTACCTAAAACCTGATACCTGACACCTAAAACCTGCTCTTTCACACCGTGCTTGGTAAATTTTTGCCTAAAACCTGATACCTGACACCTCAAACCTGCTCTTTCACACCGTGCTTGGCTAATTTCTACCTAAAACCTGATACCTGACACCTCAAACCTGCTCTTAACCTTTATATATAATCAAATAACGAGAGTTTGGCTAAGCGGCCGAAAGTAGCTTGCGACGCTTGGAGTGCGGTTTCTTGCTGAGTGAGTTCGCTAATTGCAGCGGCCATATCTACTTCAAGCAGGCTTGAACGATTACTTTGGTTTTGAATGTCTAGCGCAGAGTTAGAGTCGGTTACTCTTTCTAGCACATTCATCCGCCCACCTAAACTAGCTTGGGTAAACACCACTTGCTCACTGGCGTTTTGTAACTGCGTTACGCCATCGTTAAGTACTTGCTGAAAATCGTCTCCCGCAAGCGTGCCATTATTTAAACCTGTAATTAAGCCCTGTAGCGTATTAAGTGCATTTTCTTTATGAGGCGGCTCGAGACTAAAGTCGAGCTGCCCAGGTGCAGCGCCGCTTAGCTGAATTTTCATGCCCGCAAATTCAATTGGCTCGCCTGCTTGTACCGCCCCGGTAACAGGTGGGTTTAATGGGTTACCTGCGCGCTGAATTTCATATTGCTGTGGATCGCCTAGAACAACCTTTACATTAAAAGTATTTTGGCTGGCATCAACGGCGTTATAGTTAGCTTTATGAAACTGATCGAACACTCCTTGTTTATCTACATAAACAGAACCCGTAAGCGTACTTGTTGCATCGCCTGCGTTAGATGCTACATCGAGGCGTGCATTGATTTTTTCAAAGGTGTCGTAGCCGTTGTCGCTAGATTTAATCGACACACCTTCGGCAATAGTAATTTTATGCTGGCCTTGATCGCCTTGGTAATTGTATTTTCCGCTAGCGGCATCAAACTGATACGGTTGCGTGCTGTCTTGGTAGCCCGAAAATATGTATTTACCGTCTTCTGAACGGGTGTTCATTAAATTAGCTAACGTTTTTTGTATTTCGGTTAGCTCCGACGCTAACGACTTTAAGTCGTCTTTACTGTATGCGCCATTACCTGCTTTTAAGGCAATATCTTTAGCTGCTTGAATACTTTCGTTAATACCTTGCAGTACGCTTTCTTCGGTTTTGAGTCGGCCATTGAGCTGGTTAATATTTTTTGTATATTGCTCATTACTTTGTATTTTATTGGTATACAGCATAGCTTGCGATATGTCGGCAGGCGCTTCTGAGGTAGATAAATACTTTTGCCTAGTATTTACTCGCTCTTGTGCGTTTGCTACGCCATTTTGATTTTGTAGTATTTTATTAATGCTGTTTTGATACATTAAGTTATTTGATAAACGCATAATTACCTCGTGGCACTAAGTAAAGTGTCAAAAATAGAACGTGCAGCAGAAAGCACCTGAGCTGAAGCCGCGTAAGATTGTTGAAAGCGCAGCAAATTAGCTGCTTCTTCGTCAAGGTTTACCCCAGATAACGACTCGTACCATGCCTCTGACTGCTGTGCGAGTGCGTCGAATGCTGCGCCGTTTGTTTTAGCTTGGCCTGTTACCACGCCAATGTCGGTTACTAATCCGGCATACGCTTGGTTAAACGTTTTATGGTTATCGGCATCTGAGCTTGAAACAACATTTTGGCGCACCAAGTCACCGTTTTGTAACTCGGCTAACTTTAAGCCATTGCGGTTATCGTCAAAGCCGCCTTTGTTAAACTCTAACGTAAAGCTATCGCCTGTGGCTGGCGAGCCTTCAATATCAAAGTCAAAACCATAACCGTCATAAGGAGCACCAAGGCCAGCTAAAACATTTTTGCCTGGTGGTGCAATAGTAATTGGCACATTAGCGCCGTTTCCATCGCTAATTAAGTAATCATTTGTACCCGCTGCTTTAACAATGGTTATATCTCCATTAGCGAGTGCAGGAGGAGTGGTAGTTGTAAAGCCACCAGCGGTAACACTACTCACACTGCCAGCAGAAATAGCGCCGCTACCGGTGTTATTTATGTCATCGGCGGTGCGTATTGGCGATGCTAACGCTAGGTCTTCACCGCGCCCAGTGGCGAGGGTAATATTTGCTGCGGCTTCTGAATTGAGCTTAATTTGAAATTTATCGCCTTCATTACCTGCACCAGCCATAGTTAACTGCAAACCAAATAAATCAACACCTGGGTTATTTGCCGAGTTAATTTCACCGCCAACAAATGTTGCTGTTGTAGCGGCGCCTAATGGCTCGCCTTTATTATCTACTGGCTGAATACTCACTTCGTTTGGGTTTGCGGTATAAGTCACAATAAAATCACTGGCAGGTAAATTACTGCCTTTGCCGGGCTCTACTGTTGCACTAACCCCAGCATCACCGGTATTAGCTTGATAGGCAAAGCCTTTTGCCGTAGGAATAGTGAATATATCGCCACCCAATTTACCGTTAGCATCCATTCCCAAGTGATTTTGCTGATTAAATGCATCAGCTAACGCTAAACCCATTTGGCCTATTTGATTTTGCGCAGGTACTAAAATATCGTCTCTGAAGGCAAGTAAACCACCTATTTTGCCTTTTAATTTACTGGCATCAACTTCAAGCGGCACAGCTTTGCCGCCATTTACATCTAAGCGCAGTTCTTTAAAATTTGGATCGGGGTCGCCGCGCATCGAAAATAAGTTAAACGAGCCATTTTGCATTACAACCGCTTCACCGCTGCCCATAAAAACAAGTTTTTCACCATTGGGGCCGTCAAGCGTTTCAATGTCGATTAACTCTGATAAATCGCGAATCGCTTTATCGCGCTCGTTATATGTGCCGCTTGCAGCAGATGCGTTGTTAGTACCATTAACACCTGCTATTTGTTGGTTTAACGATCCTATTTTTTGAATTAAGGTGTTGGCTTCATCGGAGAATATTTCGAGCTGCTCATTTACAACATTTTTTTGATCCAGCACTATTCCCGACAATCTATCCATTTGGCTTATTAAGCTGTCGGCGTTAGTCATTACTAACGAACGTGCAACCGTTGACGATGGCTGATTAAGCGCTTCTTGCACGTTATTAAATAGCGAATTAATACCGGTCGATAAGCTATTCGCTTCTTGCGAAAATAACGTGTCTACTCGGTTTGCTTCACTTACAAACTGATCAAAAAACGTTTTATTTGAGGTGTCTCGGTTTAATTGTTTTTGTGCAAATTCATTAAGTAACCTGTAGGTATTACCTTTGCCAACTTGATTGTCGATCATGGTGCCATGCTCTGTACGCTCGCGCACATAGCCGTCGGTATTTACATTGTTAATATTTTTACTGGTTGTTTGCAACAGATCAGTGTTTGCTCTTATTCCTGAATTAGCAATGTTTAATAAATTAAACGACATGTTACTTTACTCCTTGGCGGATCACGTTTGTTGCAATATTTTTTAGCTCGCTACTGTTAAGTACGCGCTTTATTTTATCCGCATAATTTGGGTCTGTTGCATAACCGGCTTGTTGTAATGAGTCTAAAAACGCTGCCGGTTTGCCGGTATTTTGTAATGCTTGTTGATAGCGTGGGTTTTGAGTTAAAAAATCAACAAAGTCGTTTACGCTGTCTTTTATTGAGTCGTAAGCTCTAAAACTGGCTTGTTTTTTAACTGCAGCACCTTGTTCAAACTCTAAGGTTACTTTGTTGGCTTTTTCGCCCTGCCAGCTTTTATCTGACTTAATATTAAATAAGTTATTTGAGCTGTTACCGTCGCTTTTATTAATAATATGCTTACCCCAACCGGTTTCAAGTGCTGCTTGAGCCACCATAACGGCTGGGTTTAAACCAATTTTTTTAGCCGCTGTTTTAGCATGCTCCCATACCGAACTTACAAACTCTTCGGCCGTTTCAAAGTTTGGCTTAGCTACTTCTGGCTTTTCGGTATTCATAGTGCTTTTATCTACAGGCTCGGTTACGGCTTTTTTACGCTGTTGCTGCGGCAACTCTATGCCAGCACGCTGATCGCTTAAAAGATCGTTACTGGTTCTGAGTACTGAAGCTGGGGTGTAATTTTTTGCCGTAGGAGAGAGTTGCTGCACTATTAAGTCGGCAAGCCCTAATGAACCATTAGACGAGAGCTCTGATGAGAGTTGCTGATCGTGCATTTCTTCAAAAAACTTTACGCTACTTGAATTTAATGGGCTTTCTTTGTCTTCGAAGGCTTCGCTGGCTTTGCGCATACTTTTAAGCAACATTTGCGTAAATATGGCTTCAAATTGTGCCGCTGCTTTTTTGAGAGCCGCTTTTGAGGCATCACTAGACGCGTCGCCACTGTTTAGGGCGTCTTTACGCAAAGCGTTTAAGTTACCTAAATCAAAAAAGTTTTGCTTATCGAGGTGATTTGTTTCCATCAGCTTTTTGACACAATAATGAATAATGTATAAAGCAATGCAAAAATTGAGCCAGATGAAAGGGTGTTAAGCAAGATGCCATCGGTTACCAGCTTTTAAAACTGACCACCGATAGCATTACGTTGTTTTAAATTACAACTAGCTGGCCGTTTATTGCGCCAGCTTCTTTTAGGGCTTCTAGTATTGCCATTAAATCGCCAGGTGCGGCGCCTACTTCGTTTATAGCGCGTACTAGGTCATCTAGGCTCACTCCGGGGTTAAATACAAATGCCCGTGAGTCGTCTTGTTTTATATCTATAATACTTTGCTGGGTAACAACGGTATCGCCATCGCTAAAAGCATTAGGCTGCGACACGTTTAGCTGCTCTGCAATCGTTACTGTTAAGCCACCGTGAGTAATAGCCGCAGGTTGCAGCTTTACATTTTTACCAATAACAATAGTACCGGTACGCGAGTTAACAATAATTTTTGCCGCTGTATCTGCTGGGGTAAACTCTAGGTTTTCGAGCGTTGATAAATAAGACACGCGCTGCGAGGCGTCTCTTGGGGCAATCACTCTAATAGACGCTGCATCGAGTGCTTGGGCGCTATTTGGGCCTACTAAATCGTTTATGGTTTTTTCTAATCGCTTGGCGGTAGTAAAGTCTGGGCGATTTAAGTTAAAAGTAATATAGTCGTTTTGCATAAATGGGCTTTTAACTGCGCGTTCAACGGTTGCGCCATTTGGAATACGCCCCACTGTTGGCGTGTTTATAACGACTTTACTGCCATCAAGCCCTTCTGCGCCTAAACCACCTACAATTAAACTACCTTGGCCAATAGCGTATACGTTGCCGTCGACCCCTTTTAAAAAGGTTTGTAGTAAAGTACCACCGCGTAAACTACCTGCACTACCAATAGATGATACGGTAATATCTATAGTTTGCCCGGGCTTTCTAAAAGGCGGTAGCTCTGCATGCACTGCAACCGCAGCCACGTTTTTAATTTTTGGTTTTAAGCTTGCCGGTAGCGTAATGCCAAAGCTGTTTAACATGCCTTTAAAGCTTTGCTCGGTAAATCGGCTTTGCTCGCCCGTACCAGGTAAGCCAACAACTAGGCCATAGCCTACTAATTGGTTTGAGCGTACGCCCTCAACCATAGACACATCTTTAATGCGCTCGGCCATGGCAGGAAGTTGCCAGCCAAGTAACACCATTAAACAAAAAACTTTAAATACATTCATAATGAATGTCCTCTAAAAAGGAAAAAGTGAGCTACTAAAAAAGCGTGTTAGCCAACCGGCACTTTGCGCTTCTTGAGTTTGCCCTTTGCCCGAATATTGAATTCGTGCATTAGCAATTCTATTTGACTGTACGGTATTGTCTGCAGTTACATCTTCTGGCCTTACTAATCCCTCTAAACGAATAAATTCTTCGCCCGAGTTTAACGTTAGCCATTTTTCGCCGCGAATAACTAAATTACCATTAGGTAAAACACGCATTACGTTTACCGATATATCACCGGCTAAACTATTTGACTGATTTGATTTTGAGTCGCCTTTAAATGACGCGTCGCTGCCAATACCAAATTGAATGCTGTCGCCGCCAATATTTACCGGTAATCCGCCTAAACCAATAACGGGGTCGAGTTTTGCGTCTGACTGCTTATCGGTTTCTGTTTTTGCCGCTTTAGAGGCTTGCGTAGATTCTTGCAATTTAACTGTAATTATATCGCCGGTACGCAGTGCTTTTTTATCGGCGTATAAGTCGTTCGATAAATACGTATTAAACAGTGAGCCATTAGCAACTGCCGGTTCAACATTGGGTTCTGGGTACATGGGTGCGTAGTAAGGGTCGTCTTGTACTACGTCACTATTTTGTGTAGACACACAGCCACTTAACAATAAAGTACCCGCTGCAAATAATATAATATTGCGCATAATAACCTCTAAAATATTATAATTGCTGATTGATGTAGCTCATCATTTCATCAACTGCCGAAATTACTTTTGAGTTCATTTCGTAAACACGTTGGGTTTCTATTAGGTTTACCAACTCTTCGGTTACGTTTACGTTTGACGTTTCTAGTGAGCCTTGAATAATAGTGCCTAGCCCATCAACCCCAGGGTTACCCTGCACCGGCGCGCCACTTACCGCAGTTTCGGTGTAAAGGTTTTGCCCTATAGGCTCAAGGCCCGACGGATTAATAAAGTCACTAATGGTAATTTGCCCAATAACCACGTTATCGGCCTGCCCTGCAACACGTACAGATACTTCACCGTCTTGCGATACAGTTATTGATTGCGCGTCGTCGGGTACGTTCATTTCAGGTTGAACTACATAACCGGCACCCGAGGTTACAACTCGCCCGTCGCCATCGGTGGTAAATTGCCCGTTGCGCGAATAAGCAATATTGCCATCTGGCTGTAGTACTTCAAAAAAGCCTGAACCAGAAATCATCCAATCCAGTGAATTTTCAGTGGTTAGCATATTACCTTGCGAAAAGTTTTTTTGGTTAGCTACCACTTTGGCACCAGCACCTAGCATTAAACCTGATGGCATTTCGGTATCTTGCGATGAGCGACCGCCTGGTTGATTAATGTTTTGGTATAGTAAATCTTCAAAAACGGCGCGGCTTTTTTTATAACCAACTGTACTGGCGTTGGCTAAGTTATTTGAAATAACCGAAATGTCGGTTTGTTGGGCGTCAAGCCCTGTTTTACTGATCCACAATGCTGGATTCATAATCGTGTCCTCATTTTAAAGTTAAACTATGCGCAACAGCTGATCTTGCGATTGATCTATTTCTTCTGCTGTTTTCATTAGCTTTACTTGTAATTCAAATTGGCGTTGATGGCTGATCATATCGACCATTTCGTGTACCGGATTAACGTTCGACATTTCTAATGCGCCGCTTATCACTTGTACGTTAGCTGAGGTTTCAACCGTTTGATTTGGTTTTGGTCTAAATAAACCATCGTTACCTTTTTCAAGTGTTGAGTTATTTGCCTCAACCACTTTTAAACGATCAACCTCTTCTAAAAAGTTAGCCGGCGCGCCTTGTGGGCGTACTTGTATGGCACCGTCTTTACTAAATTCTATTTTTTCAATCGGGACTGGCAAAATAATAGGGCCGCCTTCGCCAATTACTTGACGACCACCACTGGTGACTAACATGCCTTCGGCGGTAATGTTAAGCGTACCTACTTTTGTATAAGCTTCGTTGCCGGAGGCGTCTTGTACACTTAGCCAGGCGTTATCGCTCATGGCAATGTCGAGCTCGCGACCGGTTTGCTGTATGCCACCCGATGTCATGTTTGAACCTGGGCGCTCTTCCATAGAAAACACCCGCGATGGCAAACCTTCACCAAACGCTTGCATAGATCGAGCTTGGGCAAAGTCGGCTTTAAAACCTGTGGTATTTGCGTTCGCCAAATTATTGGCTTTAAGGGCAAGCCCCATTAAGCTTTGCTTAGCGCCAGACGCGGCAATGTAGACCATTTTATCCATAACATCGACTCATTTAAAAATCTCTGTAAGAACAAATGCAATATATGCGCCATTGTTAAATACAGCAGTAAAACTGCACCGCCAAGCAATGTGGTATACCGCCGGTAGCTGCAGAAATTATAGGGATGAGGTTCTAGGTTGATACCTGACGCCTCAAACCTGCTCTTTAAATTTCTACCTAAAACCTGATACCTGACGCCTAAAATCTGCTCTTTAAATTTCTACCTAAAACCTGATACCTGACGCCTCAAACCTGATCTTATAAACAAAAAAGGCTGCAATTAAGCAGCCTTGAATATTCAAATTAATAAATTGTGCTTTATCTAATTTGTAGAATACTTTGCTGAATTGTTGAGTTAACTTCCAGCGCTCGCGAGTTTGCTTGGAAATTACGCTGTGCGCTAATTAAATCAACTAGTTCGTTAGTTAAGTTTACGTTTGACTGCTCAAGCGCTGATGAGTTGATATTACCTAAGGTGCCAGAGCCTGGTTCACCAGCAATAGGCTCGCCTGACGCTATACTCGCTTTCCAACCTGTGCTGCCCACTTGTTGTAAACCTTGTGAGTTTGAAAAACGCACCATAGCCACTTGGCCTAAAAATGTTGAGTCGCCATTACTGTACGAAGCCACAACTTTACCGTCGGCGCCAATATCAATACCCGCTAAGCGGCCAACCGTTGCACCGTCTTGCTCAAGTGCTTTTACTTCAAAGCGACTTGCGTATTGAGTAGGTATTTTATTAGCTGTACCGGTTTCATCACGCCAGTTAATTTCAACAGGCGCTGGGAAGGTAGCGCCATTGGTTAATAAATCAGAAAGCCCCGCTGTACCACCGCCACCAGCTGCAATAGACAATGGATTAAAAGTGTTACTTACGTTTGGCGTTTCTATACCATCAATAGTTGTACTTTGCGGTAAACCACTTGAGTCAAACTTAAAAGTAGTCATTGGGCGGTACGGTGCTGCTGTTTGCTCAACCCCATTGGCACCAAAGGATTTACCATCAAGTGTTGAATGTACGCTCCATTGATTTTCATTACCGGGTACTGCAGGGTCGCTTTTTACAAAAAACAGCTGCAATACATGTGGCTCACCGAGTGAGTCATACACGGTTGTTGAGGTTGATGAATTATACGTCGCACTTTCGGTAGGGTTAAACGCAATTGTAGGTGCAATTGATCGTGAATCTAAATTAAACGAGCTATACACGCTTGAAGTAGCACGCGGCGATCCTGACGAGTCAGGTATTTGTAAAGCCGATGAAGTACTTAAACTCACTGATGTAGTATCGCCTGTTGAAGGGTCAACCGGAAAGCCTTGTAAAAAGCTGCCATTTGCATCTACCACAAAGTTGTCTTTGTTTAACTTAAATGCGCCGGCACGTGTGTAAGTAAAATCTTGCGCGCCTAGGTCTTGGCTGGTTGCAAAGTAACCTTCACCGGTAATCGCTAAATCTAACGAGTTATTGGTAAACTGTAATGATCCTTGATGAAATTGTTGTGCAACCATAGTCGTTTGCACGCCGTCACCATTTTTTGTTTTACCCGAACTAAATACCGACGATGCATACACGTCAGCAAATTCTGCGCGCGACTCTTTAAAACCCGTAGTATTTACGTTGGCTATATTATTTGCCGTAACGTTTAAATCTTTTTGTGCGGCAGCAAGGCCGGATAATGCAATATTGAAGCTCATAATTGACCTCTAAACTATTTAATTTTTAGCCCGCTGGCTAATGAATCTTTTACGCGATTTCTGCAACATCAGTCAGCCTAACCGCACCTTCTTTAGTGTTAATAATGATGCCATTTGCACCATTAATATTCACACTCTCAATATTTTTAAAGGTAGCAATTGGCAGGCTCGAAAACTCACCATTAGTACTCCCCTCAGCTTTAATTTTATATTCACCAGGGGGTAGGCGCTCACCTGCTTCATTTTTACCATCCCATGCAAAACGCACTGCACCTGCTGGTTGCGAGCCTAAATCTATAGTTCTAACTAACTGCCCAGACTCATCTTCAATTCTAAGCTTTAAGCTTTCAACTGGCTTTTCGGCAACAACTGAGCCTCGTGCATCACCTGCTTCATTTAAATCTAGCGTGTCGGACTCTAAAAGCGCCTGCTTGCCTACTAATGTAGATGCTTGCAGTGCTGAATTCGATGTCATTGATGCAGCTAAAGCTTCAAAGTTAGAGTTTAAATTTGAAATTCCCTCAGCCATAGTAAAGCTAGTCATTTGCGCAATCATCTGATCGTTATCAGCCGGTTTACTCGGATCTTGAAACGACAGTTGCTGCGTTAGTAATGAGAAAAAATCTTCTTGGGTTAACGCATCACTCTTGTCTTTACTGGCTGCTTGTTTTTCTTGCCACCGTAAAGAGTCTAAATAGGATGAAGATGTACTAATATCGTTACTCATAACCTACCCTCTGTTACCGCTGGCCTAGCAGCAGTGTTTTACTTAACATTTGCTTTGCTGCATCGGCAACTTGCACATTTGTTTGATACGAACGAGAGGCAGAAATCATGTTTGCCATCTCCTCAACAACATTAACGTTGGGTTTATAGATATAGCCATTTTCATCCGCACTTGGATGGTTTGGGTTATATTCGATTTGTAATGGTTTGTTGCTCTCAACAATGCCTAATACTTTAACGCCAACAGCGGAGCCCTGTGGATTACTTGCTGATGCTGAAGCTTTAGTAAGCTCAGCAGCAAATACAGGTTGTCGCGCTCGGTAAGTTTTATCCTGAGAAGAACTAATAGTATTCGCATTAGAAATATTACTTGCGGTGGTGTTTAAACGCACATTTTGTGCGCTCATACCAGAACCAGCAATATCAAAAACATTATATAAACTCATAATTATTATCCTTGGCTACCGAGTGCTTTTTTCAGACCTTTAAATCTGCCGCTTAAAAATTGCAAGCTGGCCTGATACTCCATAGCATTCTGTGCATACAAGTTTCGTTCCACCTGTATATCAACCGAGTTGCCATCACCTGTATCTGGTTGATTTGCATTACGAAACATTTCTGAACCACCTACTTCTTTACTACCACCGGCAATGTGTTTACTGTTGGTTCTAACCATACTATTGCCGCCTTGTTGGTGTGACTTTGCCGTTTTTAGTGCAGAGGCAAAGTCTATATCTTTTGCTTTATAGCCCGGCGTATCAGCATTAGCGATATTGGTAGCGAGCATTTCGGCTCTTTGCGAACGGATCAACATAGCATGCGGGTGCACACCAAGCGCTTTATCAAAACTGATAGCCATAACCATCTCCAAAAAATTGACTTAGCTTGAACAAAGCAAGAAATAAGCCATTTAACTAATTTTTGTTTAAAGTTATTTACTAAGCTGATTAAACATAGCTATTTAAAGTGCAGGTTTTAGGGAGGTTTTAAGGCAATAAGTAAATTGATATGAGCCAATACAGTTATTATAAAAAATGCCAGCAGTTAAAAACTCTAAAGCACATTTGCACAATGGATGCGAATGGCAGTAAATGAGCAGTGATTTAAACAGATAATTTATCTATTTTTTCTTCTCTAAAGCGCAGCGCCCTCTTAGCCTCTTTGTGAATAAAGTATTTAAATATTATTTTGCACAAAGAGAAAACAATGAGGGTAAATGAGGAGTAACTTAAACATATAATCTAGTGGTTTTACCTCTCTAAAGTGCAGCACTTCATAGCCTTTTTGTGGATAAAGCATTTAAATATTATTTTGCACAAAGAGAAAACAATGAAGGTAAATGAGGAGTAACTTAAACACATAATCTAGTGGTTTTACCTCTCTAAAGTGCAGCACTTTATAGCCTTTTTGTGGATATGTATGTTCGCTTAAACATATTGGCACAATGCGCTTAAAATAAGGGGAGGTGCGAAGCTATAACTTATACACAGTGCTTGGTAATACACAAAGCTTGGCTAATTACTTGCTTATCGCTAAAACGAAAAACGACGAAATGCGTCGTTTAAAATAATGCTTAAAATGTGCAAACTGCTCGCACTTCACCACACTTGCAGTTATTTCTTTTGATAAATGATACCAGGGGTACATCTAACCATATCAAAATCATTACTTAAACCGCTCATTGATTCCGACGCACCTAAAAGTAAATAACCTTTAGGATTAAGTGCTTGAGAAAATTTAGCAATAATTTTTGCTTTTACTTCTGGTGCAAAGTAAATCAACACATTGCGGCAAAATATAATATCAAACTTGCCTAAAAGCGCGTATGAGTCGAGTAAATTAAGGTGTCTAAAGTTAACCTGCTTTTTTATTGGATCAATAACCTGAGCCATGCCATTGCCGCTGTCTTTAAAAAACTTTTTGCGGCGTTCGGCCGAGAGCCCTCTTGCTAGTGCTAACGCGTCATACTCGGCGTGTTTACACATATCCAGCATAGTATTTGATATATCGGTAGCCACTATTTGCGCTCCCATGCGTAAAACCCCAGGAGAACTTGTCTGAAACTCAGCAACCGACATAGCAATTGAATATGGTTCTTGACCAGAAGAGCTTGCCGCAGACCATATTTTTAATGGTCTGTTAAGCCCTTTAAACTCTGGAAACAGTTTAGTTTTTAATAACTCAAACGGATATTGATCTCTAAACCATAGGGTTTCATTGGTGGTCATTGCATCAACCACTGCAGCGCGTAATTGGCGTTCATGCAATCCCAAGGTTTTACTTACTAGCTGTGATAAAGACTCAACATTAAATCGCTTCATTAACGGCGCTAAACGGCTTTTAACCAAGTATTGTTTGTTTTCGCCTAATACAATACCGC
>JGI1221J13441_10000572_pt1 | contig 16334 bp, 14 predicted proteins | sample LakVidmifraction_4_FD_13441 | JGI IMG/M metagenome (IMG submission 13441) | reverse complement strand
GCTTCAGCGTTTACTTGGAAAGCTAAGTTTTTGTTATCTTCTGCTGCCTCTACATTGGTATAAGCTGCGCAGTTAACACAAAAATCTGGCTGGTGCTTTTCAAAATAAAGATTCAGTGTCTCTTCTTGAGTAAGGTTTAAGCTTTCTAAGTTTTCAAACTTAAAATCAAATAAAGTTAAAGACTTAGCATGCTTTTGGAGACATTGTCCTAATTGCCCATTGGAACCTGTAACAAGTATTTTCATGACTTTAAATAAGCTTCTAGTGAAGGTAAATTTTGATCTTTTTCAGAAACAATTTGATCGTCTTTAGGAATTTTCCAATCAATATTCAAAGCTTTATCATTGAAAACTATTCCACTTTCTGAAGCTTTATTGTAAGAATTATCACATTTATAAACGAAAAAAACTTCATTAGAAAGGCTAGCAAACCCATGAGCAAAGCCTCTGGGGACAAACAGCTGGTGATTGTTTCCTCCCGAAAGGAGATAACTAAATTGCTTGAGGTAAGTTGAAGAGTCTGGGCGCATATCCACCACCACATCTAAAACCTCCCCTTTAGCGACTCTAATCAATTTAGCTTGAGCAAATTCTCCTTCTTGAAAATGCAAGCCTCGTATAGTTCCATATTGGGAGATTGACTGATTGTCTTGAACAAATACAATGTCTAGGCCTGTGTGTTTTTTGAAATCTTCAGAATTAAAAGTTTCAAAAAAACTTCCTCTTTCGTCTTCAAAAACCTTGGGCTCTATAATAAAACAATCGTTTAAAGGCGTTTGTTTACAAATCATTTATTCTGGATTTATATTTTTAGCATAACCACTTTTTAGAAAAGGTTCTGTTATTTTTTTAAGTTGATCTTTAGAAATAAAACCCATCTTATAAGCTGTTTCTTCAATAGACCCTATTTTAAGACCTTGACGTTCTTCTATAACCTCAACAAATTGCGAGGCTTGCATCAACGAGTTAAAAGTTCCTGTATCTAACCATGCGGTTCCTTTATCCAAAATACTAACATTCAATTTTCCTTTTTTCAGATAAGCGTTATTTACATCCGTAATTTCTAGTTCTCCTCTATGACTTGGAGTTATAGATTTAGCGATATCAACCACGTCATTATCGTAAAAATAAATCCCAGGTACAGCATAATTAGATTTTGGATGTTTAGGCTTTTCTTCTATAGACTTCACTTGGCCATTAGTATCAAAATCTACAACACCATAGCGTTCTGGATCGTGCACATGGTAAGCATAAATAATCCCTCCATCTGGATTGGTATTGTCTTGAAGCAGTTGATCCAAGCCCGTTCCATAAAAAATATTATCCCCCAGAATCAAGGCAACCTTGTCATTACCTATAAAGTCTTCGGCAATGATAAAGGCCTCTGCTAGACCGTTCGGGTCGGCTTGAACAGCATATTCAAACTTGCATCCTAGAGAAGAACCGTCTCCCAATAGCTTTCTAAAAAGCGGTAAATCATTGGGTGTAGATATAATAAGGATCTCACGTATTCCTGCAGACATGAGCGTTGATAATGGATAGTATATCATCGGTTTGTCATAAATAGGCATAAGTTGCTTACTTACTGCGAGCGTTAAGGGGTGAAGTCGAGTTCCTGACCCTCCAGCTAAAACAATTCCTTTCATAAGTTAAAGATTCAAAGTTTGGTTATACTTTTCAAGATACCACTGGACCGTTTTTTTTATACCGCTTTCAAAGGTTTCATCTGCATTCCATCCTAACTTGTTTTCAATTTTACTAGCATCAATTGCATATCGAAAATCGTGGCCTGGCCTGTCGGTAACATATTCTATTAAGTCCTTATGAGGCTTATTTTGAGGTTTTAATTCATCTAAAATTTCACAAATTTTGATTGCAATGTAGATGTTTTGGCGCTCATTCTTTCCTCCAATATTATAAGTTTCACCTAGTTTTCCTTTATGCACTGCTACGTCTATGCCTTTACAATGGTCATCAACATAAAGCCAGTCTCTTATGTTTTTTCCATCTCCATAAATAGGAATTGGTTGCTTTTGAATAGCCTTTCGAATAATGGTTGGGATCAATTTTTCATCATGTTGATGAGGTCCATAATTATTGGAACAATTGGTCGTGACTACTGGAAGACCATAGGTATGAAAATAACTTCTAGCGATCATATCCGAGGAAGCCTTGGAAGCGCTATATGGACTATTTGGCGCATAAGAGGTGTCTTCTGTAAACAAGCTTCCGTCATTTTCTAAAGTCCCGTAGACTTCATCTGTCGACACATGAAGAAATCTTGCCTTTTCAAATTCTTTTCTGAAATTGAATGGAGACTCCATCCACAACAAATAAGATTGATGAAGAAGGTTGAAGGTCCCCGTTATATTGGTTCTGATAAAAGCATCTGGATTGGAAATCGAATTATCTACATGAGATTCTGCAGCAAAATGAATTACTTTTTCAAACTTATATCTCTTAAATAAAGTCTCTAAAAGAGAGGTGTCACAGATATCCCCTTCTACAAAGGTATAATTATCGTAATTGGAAACCTTTATATTATTAAGGTCTCCAGCATATGTCAATTTATCCAAATTAACAAAATGATATTTTTGCTTAGGAACCCAAAGGTTTAAAAAATTAGATCCTATAAATCCCGCTCCTCCTGTAACTAGAATTGTTGTCATATGTTCTTATTTCAAATTTTGAACAGCGTCATTTATAATTTGATCAAGAATTTTTTCAGTGATTAAATAGGTGGGTTTTACCCCTGCTGTTCCTAACCCCCCAGAAGCAAGTGTACTGCCTGTTTCTAAAGGATTATCACTGGCATAGTAAGCATAGCGTAATTTTACTTCAGGTGAAATGTTCCCTCTTAGTCTGGCTGCCGCTTGAATAGCTTTTTGGTAATGCGCACCTTCCATTTCTAGGCCAATGACGTTCCAAGTGGAGTCGTGGAAAAACTTCAATAAATCTCTATTTTGAAGTGAAGTCCCTAGCACAGTCACCATAGAACCATCATAAACTCTCAAACCTTGGCCTTCAAAGTCCGATTTGGTCAATTCATTATAGAATGGATAGTTATCTGCCGTCCCTTCAAATAAGTGAGCATCTGGAATCATCAAATCCCCTTTTCCACCTTCCAAAATCCCTGCTTTTCCCATAATAGAAATGGAATCCACGTTCATATAGACAGGGTCTTCCTCGTCCTTATAAGGTTTCAGAAGCTCATCCATAGTTTCGTAAGCTTGCTCTCCAAAAGCGTAATCCATAACAATGATAACCGGAGCTTCTTCTTTAGCATTAAGTTTTGTATTGCCTTTATAATGACTCAACTTAGCAAGATCAAAAATTTGGACATCGATATTTGTTCCGCTTTCATCATTCAAAACAATCATGCCTTCTTCTTTCGCCTTTTGAGTTACTGTATGTCTTAAAGTTTTATTTTTAGCATTACTTAATTCTTCATAGACCTGAAAAGTAGATTTTTCCTTGAGTAAATCCTTTAAGGCCAATGGGGAAAAAAGCGTGTTCATCACACTATGCATGTTAGCACTAACGATGTGTAACTTCCTGTGGATTAAATCGTGCTTATGTAGCGTTTTTTTGATATTATTGGCCCAAACCTCTCCATGAATATGATGTCCCAACCGCTCCCTTACAATAGGACTGAAGGTGATAACTCGTTTGTCTCCATGAATAATTTCACGAATGGCAAGCTTCCCTAAACTATAGATAAGATGTAGGAATTTGTCAGGATTGTCTTTGGTAGCAAACCTATCGTAAACCTGAGTAATTTCAGCAAAAGTTCTTCCTAAAATATTAGCCGTATGCGTAATAGCAATCTCTCTTTCATGCTGGCTCAACTCCCCTTCCTTTGAAACTGCTCCACGTAGTTTTTCCCAGTCTCTAGAGGTGTGTCCTGCTTCGTTAATCACCACATTTCGCATGATTTTATGAGATTCTATGAACATAAAAGTAAGGTGGGTCAAGATATCATAAATCTCAGAGCGACCCCTGGTAATCTCGATGTTCATCTGTTCCTCATCTATCCTATAGCAATTCCTACGCCTCTTAGGCGGAATAATAGGTTTAAAGTGGGAGTTAGAGTAGCCTTCATCACTAGTTAAGTTAATAAAACTACACTCTTCAATTCCTTCTGGAAGTCGATCAATGATATATTGAAGACCACTTAATTCGACTTTAGACTCTGCGATTGTCCCATAAATCTCTGGTCGCAAAGTCAACAATGCTTCTCGCAAAGTTTCTCCAGAGACTCCCATTGGCTTATAAAAACCTCTAATAAAAAGGTGTCTCATTGTAATGTACATTCGCTCTATAGCATTTGTACTTTCTTGGGCTCTGTTTCTTCCTATGTTAAAAAGTTCTGTCATATCAATTTATTGTTTTATCAGCTGCTTATATAATTCGTCTGCTATTTTTCTATCGTTAGACAGCCGTGGTACTTTATTTTGTCCTCCTAGCTTTCCAATGGATTTCATATAATTTTGAAACCCGTCTTTTTGAATTTTAGTAATCACTAAAGTTTTCAAAATATTACCTTTTATAAGGTCATGATAATACGCGTTTTGTTGTTGAAGCAAATCATCCGTTCTCTGTCTAAAAGCTTCCATGTTTATGGGTTCCTTTTGAAATTCAATCAACCATTCGTGATAAGGTAATCCTTCTTTTGGAGTAATTTGTGGAGCGACTGTGAATTCATTAATTTGAACCTCAAATTCTTCTGATGCTTTAATAATAGCCTGCTCTACTTCTTGAGCAATTACATGTTCTCCAAAAGCAGAAGTGTAATGCTTAATTCTACCAGAAACTTTTAGTCGATAAGGTTGTGTGTTGGTAAACATGACAGTGTCTCCGACATTATACCTCCATAAGCCTGCATTGGTAGAGATAATCATCACATAATTTACATCGACTTGCACGTCTCCGATAGTTAGTATTTCAGGAGTCTCCTCAAAGAATTCATCAGCCTTGATGAACTCATAAAATATACCCGAGTTTAACTGAAGAAGCATCCCATCTGCTCTTTGAGAGTCTTGAAAAGCAAAGAAACCTTCAGAGGCAGGATAAAGTTCTATACTATTAACAGAACCCCCTATTAGATTTTCAAATTTTGAACGGTAGGGTTCATAATTTACACCTCCATAAATAAATAGCTCAAGGTTAGGAAAGAGTTCTGAAATGGACTTTCCGGTTTTATTTTTTAGTTTTTCAAAATAAATCTGTACCCAAGATGGAATACCACTGATGATGGTCATGTCTTGAGTATAAGTTTCCTCTACGATTTTACTTATTTTTTGGTCCCAATCTTCTATACAATTGGTTTCCCAACTTGGCAATCTGTTTTTCTGAAGATAATTGGGGACAAAATGAGCGACAATCCCAGAAAGTCTTCCAAAGTAAATTCCGTTTTTTTCTTTTAATTCAGGACTCCCTTGCAAAAAAATCATTTTACCATCNACAAAACTAGAGTTACCAGTTTCTGCAATATAAGATAATATAGCATTTCTAGCAGCACTNGTATGGGTTGGAATAGATTCCTTGGTTAAAGGTATGTATTTAGCCCCGCTTGTCGTTCCAGAGGTTTTTGCAAAGTATAGAGGCTTTCCTGGCCATAAAATATCTTCTTGGCCGTCGACGACTTCGTCTATATAAGGTTTTAATCCTTCATAATCTTGAATGGGTATGCGCTCAAAAAAATCTTCGAAGGTTTCGATCTCATCGAATCGGTGATCTTTTCCAAATTTGGTTTTTCTACCTTCTTTCACAAGGCTTTTGAAAACTTTACGCTGGGTCTCTAAGGGTTGAGAAGACCAACTTTTAGTTTGGAATATAATGTATTTAGCAAATAATTTTGCTGCTATAGATTTAAAGGACATAAGTTCTTATTCGAAATTTATGTAATCGGATGGGTTAACGGGGTATCCATCTACCCAAAGTTCAAAATGTAAGTGTGGACCATAAGAAAATTCTCCTGTATCCCCAACTACTGCGACCACTTCTCCTGCAGTTACCAAATCGCCTTGACTTTTCAACAGCGAGTTATTGTGTTTATATACAGATATTAATCCGTGGCTATGCTCAATAATAATGACATAACCGGTTTCAACAGACCATTCTGAAAAAATAACTGTACCATCTAGAGTCGCTTTTACAGGTTCATCTTTTTCTGTAACAATATCTACTGCATAGTGTTTAGCTTCGGCATTATATTCTTCTGAAATTTGACCGGAAACCGGAGGAAAAAGCGTAAAATTAGCATCAAAGGTTGCTCTTTCCAAAAGACTGTATTTATCCTCCTGTTCTACTTTTTCTCGTAAAATGGAATCCTGTTGAGAGGCATATAGATTTACTGTTTCAGGATCTACAGGTTTAGTGTCGTTTATAGAATAGGCGTCTTTTGTACTTAATGAATCCAATTGTCCGGTAAGCATATTCCGTATCGACTTAAAATAGACATCATTTTTTTCTACAGCTGCCGTTAAAGAATCTACTGTAATCGTTAATCGTGTGGCTTTGTTTTTTAAAGCTGTTGAAGAATATCCAGGAATAAACTCTCTTATTGGTGTAAAAGCAATAAGAAGCGCTGTTCCAGAGATCAATAATAAAGTAGATATTGCTGTTAAGATGATTACGTTTAATTTAGACAATTGAAATGACAGCCTCTCTTCAAAAGTATCTTCATTCAATATTACTAAACGATACTTATGAAGCAGCTTTTGCTTAACTTTTCGTTTATCTTTTTTAGGTGAACTCATAGTATTTTAACTCGTACAAAGATAGAATAAAGTTAATTTATGTAGGTTTTAGAGTCACAAACCTTTGGTTTAGATTTTTATCACTAATTTTGTATCAAATTCTAAAGTTATGAATGCACTTAATGTAATAATGGGAATGGTGGGACCATGGCAATGGGTCATCATTGGTATTGCGATTTTACTGTTGTTTGGAGGAAAGAAAATACCAGAATTGATGAGAGGACTAGGGAGCGGAATTAAGGAATTTAAAGACGCATCTAAGGAAGAAGATGATAGCGAAACTAAGAAAGAGTCTAAGTCTATTAAATAAATAGACCTTTTTTAATATAGATTATAAACCCTGTTTACTTTGTATTCAGGGTTTTTTAATCGAATTTTTCTAATGTAAATTCTTTTCCATCAAACACTCCATAAGTATAGTGAGAAATCCAGTCTCCTAAATTGATGTATTGGGAAGTTTCTCCAACTTCGATTTCCATAGGTAAGTGTCTGTGCCCAAATACAAAGTAATCATAATGAGAAGATAGCAGCTTGCGTTTACAATACTGAGCTAACCATTCGTTCTCCTCCCCTAAAAAATTTGCGTCTTCATCTCCAGAAATAAGTTTATTTTTCACCGAAAGGTGTCTGGCCAATCGCACTCCTAAATCTGGATGTAGCCATTTGAAAAGCCATTTCGAAACGGGGTGGGTAAATACCTTCTTCATTCGTTTATATCCTAAATCGCCGGGCCCTAAACCATCTCCGTGACCGATAAAAAAAACAGCTGAATTTATTTCAAACACTTGTGGTTCATAAAAAACAGGTATGTTAAGCTCTTTTTCAAAATAACCTTTCATCCATAGGTCATGGTTTCCTACGAAATAGTAAATCTCTATTCCAGCATCACTAAGCTCAGCAAGTTTACCAAGCGTTCTTACAAAACCTTTGGGAACCACTTCTCGGTATTCGAACCAGAAATCGAAGAGATCCCCCAACAAAAAGACGGCATGAGCATCACTTTTAATGTTATCTAGCCAAGAGACAAAAACTTTTTCTCGCTTTAGACTTTCTGAATGCGTGGGCGCACCGAGGTGATTATCGCTAGAAAAGTAAATCTTTTTTCCTTCGGGAAGTTTCATGCAATATAATTCTGGGTCAAATATACTTAAACCATAAAAATACGTANGCCCAAGTTTTGGGTAAAAATTAATGCCATAGTAAAACAGATTCCAGTATTTTTGATCTGTACTTAAAAAACAATACTCATGAAAGTCAAAATCAATTTTATAGCCTGCTTATTTCTTATCCTTGGATCTTCTGCCTTTTCACAGGTAAAATCTATTTCGCCAGGAGAAGAGTTTACTAAAATCAAAGTCTCTACTGGACTTTTTGTTGAAATCATCACTAATTCAGACGAAAGCAAAATCGATATAAAAGGCTCTGAGAAAGAGAAAGTAGATGTTGACATTAAAGATGGTGAATTGGAATTGAGTTTACCAGTTGGTCAACTCTTTTCTGAAGCTGAAATTTTAGTTACGGTATATACCCGTAAAGTTGAAGAATTGAAGGCAAGAAGTGGTTCTGAAGTAGAATTCAAGAACAAAGTCCAGCAAGAGGAACTCAGCCTTATCGCCTCTGAAGGTAGTTATATTGGCGGTGTAATTGAAGTCAAAAATTTAGCTGTTAAAACAGTAACTGGTGCTAGCGTTAGTTTAGTTGGGTTTGCTAATAATCAAAGTATAAGCTTAAAAACTGGAGCCTCTTACGATGGCAAGAATCTCGAAACTGAAAATACGAGTATAAGCTACGGGGGACAAGCGACCGTATTCTCTACCGATAGTTGTAGCGCTAATGTGACTGCTGGAGGTAGTATTGATATTTATGGGAGTCCTTCTTCCATAAGCCAAAACGTTAAACTAGGTGGAAATATCCATGTTATTGAGGAGTAAAATCAGGCTTAGATATACCTTATGCAAGAACCCTTATTAGCTTTCAATCAAAATGGAATTTACTGCGCTAAGGCGGATGTGTACCTTGACCCTTGGAGGAAAGTAGATAAAGCTATTATTTCTCACGGACATGCCGACCATTCTCGCTGGGGTAATAAAAAATATATTACCCATCACGATAACATCCCTATTATGAAACATCGTCTGGGAGAAATAGATGTAATGGGCAAAGCATATGGGGAAAGTTTTACCATCAACACTGTGAAATTCAGTTTTCATCCCGCAGGACATGTCATTGGAAGTTCACAAATACGAGTGGAGCACCAAGGAGAAGTCTGGGTGTTTACAGGCGATTATAAAGATGAAGCCGATGGGGTTTGCACACCCTACGAACCCGTAAAATGCCATACATTTATTACTGAATGTACTTTTGGTTTACCTGCCTTTAAGTGGAAACCTCAAGCGGAGGTAATGACAGACATCAATGAATGGTGGCAAAGCAATAAAGCTGATGGACGCACATCTGTCCTTTTTGGATATTCCCTTGGGAAAGCACAGCGGCTTCTAAAACATCTCGATACTAACATTGGAGACATCTACACCCATGCTGCTATTGAAAATATGACGAATGTGCTAAGAACACTTGTTGATTTTCCTGAAACTAAACTTATCACACGAGAAACCACCAAAAAAGAACTGAGTGGAAATTTGGTTCTTGCGCCACCCAGCGCTCATGGAGGGACTTGGATTCGGAAAATGGTCCCTTATGTCACTGCATCGGCTAGTGGTTGGATGACTTTTAGAGGAGCTAGAAGACGACGGGCTATTGATAAAGGTTTTGTGATGAGCGACCATTGCGATTGGGATGGCTTACTCAACAGTATTGAGGCAACTGAGTGTGAAAAAGTGATTTGTACACACGGTTATACTGATATATTCTCAAGATATTTACGAGAAATAGGCTATGATGCCCGAACTGAGGCCACTCAGTATGAAAATGAAGAGACCGATATTGACTAGTGTAATTACGTGCTGAAGCCCTTCTACTTTTCTCAAATTCATTCTGAAATTGATAACTTTTGGAGATAGGTTGTAACATTTTCATAATTTGCCTACAAATAAGTTAAGAATATTCTTTTTCCTAAAACTCTACTTATGAATCGACTTCAACTCATCAATGTCTCCAAAACCTATAAAAACGGAGTAAAAGCTCTTGATAATATTTCTATAGAAATCAATTCTGGAATGTTTGGATTACTAGGACCCAATGGGGCTGGAAAATCTACCTTAATGCGAACCATCGCCACTTTGCAACAGCCAGATTCTGGTGAAATTCACTTAGATGAGATCGATATTTTGAATCAGAAAATGGAATTGCGTAAAGTTTTGGGGTATTTGCCACAATCCTTTGGTGTGTATCCAAAATTGTCGGCAGAAAAACTCTTGCATTATTTTGCTGAATTGAAAGGAATCTCAAGTAAAGAAGAACGAAATAAGATTGTGGATTATGCCCTAGAGGTGACCAATCTTTCCAGTGTTAAAAACAAGCACGTAGCCGGATATTCCGGTGGGATGAAACAGCGTTTTGGAATTGCCCAATTACTACTGAATAATCCTAAACTTATCATAGTAGATGAACCAACCGCTGGTCTTGATCCCGCAGAGCGTCATCGTTTTCTTAATGTCTTACGAGAAATTGGCACCAATCATATCGTTATCCTTTCTACGCATATTGTAGATGATGTAAAAGAGCTGTGTACCGATATGGCCATTCTAAACGGCGGTAAATTGCTAAGTCACAAAAAACCAATTGATGCGGTTTCAGAACTTAAAGATAAAATTTGGGGACTTACCATTGACCGTGAAAATTTGGAAACTTATGAATCTCAATTCAATTTGATTTCAACCAACTATAACCAAGACAATTCTTTGAATATACGTGTTTATGGCGATACTCAACCTGGAGAAAAATTCCAAAAAACACAACCAGACTTGAGTGATGTGTACTTTGTACACCTGAAAGCAGACGAAACTGAAGCCACTAACCAACAATCTTAATCCTTATGTTTTCAAGCATTTTCAAGTTCGAAATCAAGACTTGGTTTAGAACACCTATTACCTATATTTATTCGGGCATCATGTTTATTTTTGCCTTGATTTTAATGGCCTCATCTGGTGGGCTTTTTGATAATTTCACCGTCACAACTACTTCCGCAACCTTTCAGAATTCTGCTTTAGCAATTAATGGTTTGATTAATATCATTGCTGTGTTTTTGTATTTTTTACTTCCCTCCATCGTTGGTGCCTCTGTGAGTAAAGATTTTAAATACGATATGCACCAGGTGTTATATTCTTACCCGATTACCAAATTTAATTATCTATTTGCTAAGTTTTTAAGTGCATTGAGCATCGTCATCATGATTATTCTTTTCATTTGTTTCGGCCTCTATCTCGGTACTATTTTTCCAGGAACCAATCCAAAACTTTTCATGGATTTTGATATTCTGAATTATGTACAACCCCTTTTATTAATCATTTTACCAAACCTTATTTTCTTTGGGGCTGTGGTATTTGCAGTAGTTACGTTTTCAAGAAATATTTTCATAGGATTTATTAGCGTATTAATATTAATTGTTATCCAAGGTTTAGCTCAAACTTTAGCAGCGGATGTTGATAACAAGACCCTAGCAGCTCTCATTGATCCTTTGGGCGCACAAGCATTATCACTTGAAACGGAATATTGGACTGTTTTTGATAGGAATACAAATTATTTACCCTTTGAAGGTTACCTGCTTTACAACCGATTGCTTTGGGCATCTATTAGTATTTTAATTTTCGTATTTGTGTATGTGAAATTCAAATTTAACCAGCAGGCTATTCAATTTAGACTTTTCAAGACTAAAGCAGAACGTGTCATTAAAAGAAATTTTGGCAGTTTAGTGCGTATTAAAATCCCAGAAGTTAGCAAAACTTATAAGTTTAAACATTGGTTGAAAATGGCCTGGACACACAGCCGTTTCGAAACTAAATACATTTTCAAAAACTGGGTGTTTATTTCTTTTGCACTCGTCACTGTACTGGTTACTTTTATTACACTTGCTCAGCGTATTCCTATTTATGGCACTTCTACATATCCCGTAACTCGAGAAATGATGCAGTCGGCTTCTGGAATCATTAGCGTGTTTATGACTATTATCACATTTTTGATTTCTGGCATGCTTATCAATCGTGCTCAAAACACAAATATGAACCAATTGGTGGATGTAACTCCTTACCCTAACTGGTCGTTTATGCTGTCCAAATTTTTTGCCATTTTCAAAATGCAAGCGTTTTTCTACATTTTAGCCTTGGTCATGGCTATTGGCGTTCAAATTTATAATGATTACTACAAATTGGAAATTGACTTGTATTTATTTCAATTTTTTGCTGTTGATTACTTACGAGTGTTTGGTTGGACGGTTATGGCATTCTTAGTTCATGTCCTTATCAAAAATCATATCGTAGGTTTTATAACTTTATTGGCAGGATTGATTTTTCTTTCTTTTTTCCCAAGTTTTGGTATTGAACAATACATCTTCAGATTCAACACTAATGTTGGCGCCACTTATTCTGATATGGTTGGTTATGGCTCAAGTCTAAAAGTCTTCTACATTTACAGACTATATTGGTTTGCTTTGGCCACGGTGATGTATGTTTTAGCCCTATTATTTTACCGTAGAGGCCTATTTTATTCTGTAAAACAAAGGATAGAGATGGCAAGGCAGAATTTTAATCCACTCCAAAAATCTATTGTTACGTTCGGTCTGCTTATATTTATAAGTATTGGTTCTTGGATTTATTATACCGATAATATTGTCAATACGCGCTATTCTGGAAATGAAGTAGAACAGCTACGTGTCGATTTTGAAAACCAATTTTCAAAATATAATGAGTTGGCGCAACCCAGAATTACAAGTGTCAATATCGATTTTGATTTATATCCTGAAACTCGAGATTTCAAGGCAAAAGGGGAGTTTACTCTGAAAAACAAAACTGAAAATCCTATGGATTCAGTATTAATTAACTTGAACGACTACCCACAATCCTACACCTTTGAAAAAGCAGGGAAAGTAGTCTTAAAGGATACTCTTTATGATTTTGAAATATTCAAGTTCAATGAAAATTTATCTCCTGGAGAAGAGGTGAAATTCACTTTTGAAATGGAGAATAAACCCAATACTATTTTGACGTCAAATTCTCCAGTAAGAACCAATGGGACGTTTATCAATAATCAAATTTTCCCGAGTTTTGGCTACAATGAAAACAGAGAAATTCAAAATAATAAAACCCGAGAAAAGTATGGATTAGTGCCTAAAGAACGGATGAATTCACCTTATGATTCCACAGCTTTAGGAAATACTTATATCTCTAGTGATGCTGATTGGATAGATTTTGAAACCACAGTATCTACCTCTAAAGATCAAATTGCCATTGCGCCGGGCTATCTTCAGAAAGAATGGATTGAAGGTGACAGAAAATATTTTCACTACAAAATGGACAAGAAAATATTAAATTTCTACGCTTTTAATTCTGCAGAATACGAAGTTTACGAAGACCGCTGGAATGATGTAAACATCCAAGTGTTTTATCATAAACCCCACGATTATAACATTGAAAGGATGGTGAATGCGACCAAAAAATCTCTAGCCTATTATTCAGAAAATTTTAGTCCATACCAATTCAAACAACTTCGCATTTTGGAATTTCCACTTACTTCAGGATCGTTTGCTCAATCCTTTGCCAACACGGTTCCCTATTCAGAAGCGATTGGTTTTATAGCCAAAGTTGATGATGAAGATGATGAAAGCGTGGATTACCCTTTTAGTGTAACCGCACACGAAGTGGCTCACCAGTGGTGGGCGCATCAAGTGATTGGCGCCAATGTACGTGGGGCAACTTTACTTTCTGAAAGTATGTCTGAATATAGTTCGCTAAAAGTTCTAGAAAAGGAATACGGCGCAGAGCAGATGCGAGTGTTTTTGAAAGACGCTTTGGATAAATACCTAAGAGGCCGTCGTTTTGAAAGTCAAAAAGAATTGCCCTTGATGTATAATGAAAATCAACAATATATTCATTACAATAAAGGTTCGCTAGTGCTTTATGCTGTGAGTGATTATTTGGGTGAAAAGAAAATGAATAACATCTTGAAAACCTACGTAGATCAAGTCGCATTTCAGGAGCCACCGTACACAACTTCAGTAGAATTTGTAAATCTTTTGAAATCTCAGACCCCAGATTCTCTCCAGTATTTGATAAAAGATATGTTTGAAACTATCACACTTTACGATAACCATGCCCTTAAAGCAACCTACAAAGTTCTTGAAAACGGTCAATATGAGGTTAATTTTGAGGTAAATGTTCAAAAATACAGATCTTCAGAAAAGGGAGAAAAGGAATTTAGCGATGCTGAAGGCGAGGGTTTAGTTTTGGAAACAGATGACGAAAATCTAGAATCTCTACCTCTCAAGGATTATATAGAAGTTGGCGTTTTTGGAGAGTCCGATGAGAGCCTAGACGATATCAGAAAGGAAATTGTACTATACCTTAAAAAGCATATGATATCTGAAATCAAGAATAATTTCAGCATTATTGTTGACAAAAAACCTTTAGAAGTTGGGATTGACCCTTTCAATAAACTTATAGATACCGATTCTGATGATAACCGAATAAAAGTTACAGAAGAATAGAGCTGTATATTTTTCTACCCATAAAAAACGCCTCAAACTTTAATTGGTCTGAGGCGTTTTTTCGTTAAATGACTTTAAATTAATCTATCAACTCTCATACCTCTCTTTTAGTTTTCTTGAAAGCAGGAGTATGAATAAGAGGATTATAATACATAAACAGACTAATATTCCTAAAACTCCTGTAAAACTTTTTTGATCTCCAACTAGGTCATTTGTATTGACCAATGTTCCACTAAAAATTAAAAGACCTGATGGCAGAGAGAATAAGGAAATAAATAAAATACTTCATAACTGTTAATTGAATAAACTCTGAATATTAGTGGCGAATAACTTCACCGCTATAGCTAACAAAATTACACCAAATATCTTCCTGATGACAGAAATCCCTTGTTTTCCGAAAAGTTTTTCAATTTTTTTAGAAGACTTTAAGACTGCATAAACCACGATAATGTTCAATATTATGGCCACAATAATATTAGGGGTATCAAATTCAGACTTTAAAGACAATATGGAGGTCATTGTTCCAGCCCCAGCGATAAGAGGAAAGGCTAGAGGAACTATAGCAGCAGTTTCTGGAGCATCATCTTTATAAAGTTGTATGCCCAGAATCATTTCTATGGCCAAGAAGAAAATAATGAAGGCTCCCGCTACGGCAAACGAGTTCACGTCTATGCCAATAAGGTTGAGGATGGTCTCTCCAACAAAGAGAAAAGCAATCATCAAAATACAAGCAACGATAGATGCTTTTTCACTTTGTATATGACCCACTTTTTTCCTTAGGTCTACAATAATTGGGATACTTCCCACAATATCTATTACAGCAAAAAGAATCATCCCAGCGGTGAAAATTTGTTTAAAATCGAACATAATAAATTACTCAAAATTTTTGCAAAAATAGTTCTGCTCAAAGGAATACCAATACTCATAAAGAGTCTGAAATATCAAATTTAAGTTAAATTTATTTTTTAAATCCTTTACCTTGAATTCTATAAGGTCGAACCCAAACGCACTAAATATTTTATTAGATTTGCAGTTATGATTCAAATAGGAAAAACACTTATTTCTGAAGCAATTATTAACAATGAATTTGCTTGCAATCTATCGGCTTGCAAAGGAGAATGTTGCGTTGCAGGAGATTCAGGAGCTCCGTTAGATCCCGAAGAGCTTAATATTTTAGAAACGATCTATCCAAAAGTAAAACCTTTTTTAAGACCAGAAGGCATTGCCGCTATAGAAGCTCAAGGCACTCATATCATGTCAGATTTCGGCGAACCAGAGACCCCTTTAGTTGAAGGTAAAGAATGTGCTTACGTTAATTTTACAGAAAACGGCACAGCACTTTGTGGCATTGAGACAGCCTATCGCGCGGGTGAAATCGACTTCAAAAAACCGGTTTCTTGTGAACTCTATCCTATTCGTGTCCAAAAATTATCAGAACTTCATGCGATAAATTACGATCGCTGGAGTATTTGTAGTGATGCTTGTACTTTAGGCAAAAGCCTAGAAATGCCTGTTTATAAATTCACCAAAAACGCGCTGATTCGAAAATTTGGAGAAGATTGGTATGCAGAATTGGAGCAAGCGGTAAAAGAAATAAACACTTAAGATTTACTATTAAACTTTCCGAGATTGAATTCAACAAGTCTTAAAGTTTAATTTTTTAAGGTTGCAATCCTTTAGTTTACAGGAGGTAGATCCATTGTGGATAACTTTGTGGATAACTTTCGACTGAATCCAAAGAAATTTAAGTGATTTATTTTCATATTTGTTTAGAACAATTTCAAATACTAAACCTCTCAAAATCATAATCCTATGGCGCAGACTGAACCTATCTTAGAAGAAAACAAAAATAGATTTGTCCTCTTCCCCATCAAACACCCCGACATATGGGAATGGTACAAAAAATGTGAGGCGAGC
>JGI1221J13441_10000570_pt1 | contig 16354 bp, 19 predicted proteins | sample LakVidmifraction_4_FD_13441 | JGI IMG/M metagenome (IMG submission 13441) | reverse complement strand
CAGATGTATGACACCCATACTCCACCACACATTATTAAAAACCTTCCTCCTCCACCTCCTATCCTCCCACGTATCTTTGATTTCGATGTAAACCTTGAGATACCTGTGGATACATGGTGGGATATTGGGGTGAATGACCACACGTCTATATGGTTCACGCAGTCTATAGGCCATAATGTATTTGTTGTCGACTATTATGAAAATACCAATGAGGGGTTAGAACATTACGCGAAGGTTCTTCACTCACTCCCATATAAATACCGCGAGCACTTTGCTCCACATGATATACAAGTCCGTGAGTGGGGTACTAATGCAACGCGTTTGGAACAAGCGAGGCAATATGACATCTTCTTTCGTCAAATTCCGAAGCTCTCAAAGTCTGATGGTATTGAATCTGTACGGCAAGTCTTCCAACATACATTCTTCCATTTATCAAATACTGAAAATGGTGTATACTTACTAAAGAATTACCGTAGAGTTTTTGATGAGAAGCGAATGGTGTTTTCAAACGATGCTTTGCATGACCACACCAGTCACGCTGCTGACAGTTTTAGATATTTCGCTATAGGGTATTTCAGATTCAGAAAGCCTAAAAACATTACCAGTGCAGCGAGTACAGAACTTTCAGAACAAATATATACAACACGAAGGTCGACTCTAAAATAAAGTTTTCATAATACTATGCATGTCCAATCACCCCTACATGTTTTACCAAAGTTCGGTGAACAAAACACAGACGGCTCAAGTCCTATCATGGATCCAAAGTCTTCATACAATCCAGACCCTCTTACTAAAAAACGTATCAAAGAGGTTCAGGAAGATTTTGCTGTCGCTGACATGGTACGTCGGAGGTCATACTCGGAGTTCAACTGGTCTGGTGTAGATGAAACTCTTATAGATTATATGAGGGAGATGCAGATGAGGTTTAACTCTACTCCCCCAGCGCGCACTGATGATCCTGACGATAACTGGAAAAGCAATCATGTAAACCCTGATACTCGGAATAAAGTTATTTCCGTAGTTGCTTCGATTACTTCAACTATCATGCGTCCAAAAGCGGTTGCACAGAATAGTGACTCTGAGGAAGATCCTTCTTCAGCGAGGGTGATGGAAGATTTGCTTTCGTATGTCCATTATCAGACAGACTACGATGACAAGTTCGTCACTGCTGTGCAGGAGATGTGCGTATCCCCAGGTATTGTTCTCCACCAAGACCACTCGGTGGTCACTCGCACCATGAAGGATTACAACCCACATACAAAAACATTTACAGAAAAAGAAGAGATAGACCCTGTACTCTCTGGTTTTCAGATGGACATTGTCCCCCTTGACGAGCTATATATCTCAAACGCCTTCGAGCCTAATATCCAAAAACAGGACTTCATTGTTTGGCGCAAAGCGATGACATGGAATCAGGCGTACATGGAAGCGCGAGACAAGCCAGGATTTAGCGAGTTTGTTCACCAAGGAAATAGACTGTACTTCAATTACGAGAACGATACTTTCTTTGAACAGTTTGATGAGTTTCTGGACGGACGATTGGTGTTTAGAGACATTTACTACCACCGCAGAAAAAACCTTCAACTCACGTTTTATAACGGGTGGCTGGACGGAGACTTGGAAGCAAATTACCCACGTCAGGACTCTCCAATACTCAGGCTTGATAGTAAATATCCATTTGCAATGACGAGGTATGAGAGGTTTAATTCTCGTTTCTTTTATGGAATGCCACTCGTTGCAAAACTTGCGATGATACAGGATGAGATAGACGTTCTCCACAGGGCCATTACTGACGGAACGCTTCTTGCTATCTTCCCACCCACAAATGCAATTGGCGCGGAAATGGAAGAGGTGGTTTCTATAAGACCTGGAGCAATGAACGCCTTTTCACGTCCGGACACGCGTATTGAACCCATGAACCTTAACTCCAATCTTACCGCAGGGTGGAATCTTTTGTCTGACCAGAAGAAGAGTATGGACATGAGTTCTCAATCCCCACGAGCGGCAGGTATGCGTGAAACTGGGGAACAAACGCTTGGTGAAGTGCAGATGTTACAACAGAATACAGAAAAACAGATGTCACTTATCTCGAGGATGGTCGCAAAGCTGGTGAAAGACTTTGGACTACTTGAGGTGACCTCCATTCTTCAGCACATGACAGTTGGAACTGTGTTTGAGGTGAGCGGTTTACCAAAAATGAAATACAACACATTTCTTATTCCTGATGTTGAAAGAAATGGGGATAGGAAAACGGTTGTTGTGGATTTCACTGATGAAGCACCTGATTCTGAGCAGAGTGAACGCGAGCAAAGTCTTGAGATTTTGAGACTTGAAAAAAAACGAAACCAGACTATATATAGAGTAAACCCACGCGGATACAGAAAACTCCTCTTCTCTATCTTTGTGGAACCTACACTTGACGATAAGCAGTCCAGCTTTACCAAGCGTGTATTTGCTTTCGATAGAATGAAGATGAGCGAACTTGTGGACCAGCGCGCAAACTTGAAGTACAACCTTATCGAACCATTGTATCCAGGTGAATCATCACGATTCATTAAAGACCCTGCGAAGATCCAACAAGAACAACAGCTTGCTTTAGAGGGACAGAAAAGACCTGTAGGAAGACCGCCAAATCCACAGCAAGAACCTGCTTCTGTGGCACAACTCTATGGACAATAATATGGTTAAAAAAATAAAAAGCTATCTCAAAAGAAAACTTCTCCGATATGTCATTGCGGATATTTGGCAAGGATATTCAAAATATGATATACTTGTTACACAGACCGATATTCGGACTCTGAGAGAAGAAGCATTGTACCTTAAAAATTCTTTGATACTCGAGTATCTGCAAAAGCGTGTGATACATGAATCTTTAGAGGTGTTTCCACAAGCACGGACACCTGACGATCTCATTTTTCCACAAGCGCAGATTTATGTAGTACAAGAACTTTTACCAAAGTTTATCGACGCACTCTGCGCTGACAAGAAAACTTTGAAACCAAGTGCTAGGTACACAACAAAAAGAACACGCTAATCAAATGGTCTGATGAGACCTTATAAATCATTTTTATGTCTAGCGACAAAAATGCAGAGGGTGAAGAAAAAACAGTAGTAATCACTGAAGAGAAAAGCCCAACTCTTAAAGAAACCGAAACACCAAAGCAGGAAAGTGACCTGTCTAAAAACGAAGGTGAGTTCGATTACAAAGCAGCGTTTGAAGCGGAGGTTGTGGCTCGCCAGAAGGCAGAAACAAAACTCGTTAAAACGAAACGGAAACTAAAGGCTATCCCCAAAGTAGACGCTTCAGAAGAATTTGAAGACGACGAAAATGAGGATGACGATATGGACACTAGGGTAGAGAGAGCTGTAAAAAAACAATCCGACAAGATGTTGGCTGACACAATCATAGCCCAATATACCAAAAATCCTGACAAACAACGTCTTGTAAAACTTCACTTAGATACCATTCGTTCTAGTGGAGACATTGCAACTGACGTGAGACGTGCCCTTCTTATTGCTGACGAATCCATTTTTTCCAAAATGAGTGAGGAGCAGAAAGCAACGGCATTGTCAAGTATGGGGACTTCAACTTACTCGGCCGTAGGTACGGAGACTCCAACATCGAAAGCCCCAGACGTTTCTATGGCACGTTCAAAACAGGTGGCTATAAATAATCTGCCACCAAGATATAAGAATTTGTATAAAAAATAACTAACTAAATCTCTATGTATTTCAAAACCAAAGATGCAGAGGTATTCCGCATGACTACATGTGTTATCGCTTCTGCTACCGTTATCGCTCCAGGCGACCTCGTGACACTTTCTTCAGGGCTTATAATCAAGGCCGTTGCAGCTAGTACAGCAGTCGCGTATTGTCCAAAGGGATCTGCCGTAGGTGAAACAACTTGTGAAGTTTCACTAGGTAACGAGTTCACACTCGTTGGAACTGCTGACGCAAACTTTGCAGTAACAGACAAGGGGATTGAATGTGACCTTGTTATCTCTGGTGCCGTTCAACTTATCGACCTCGGAGCTTCAACAACTGATGTCCTCAAGGTAGGTATCTCAGACTCTGCAGGTACTGTAGGAGCTACCACAGTAGTGGAAGTTCGTATCAACAAACCTCTCTACTAATCTAATTATTATATATGCCAACAAGCACTTCACAAGACTACGCTTTGCAGGCTGTTAAGGGAATCAAAGAAGTTTTCCACAACGCTGTACAGTATGACCTCAATGTCTTTCGAGACCAAAACATTGTCAACTTCTACTCAACTGACGAATTCAACGAAATCTTTACATCAACAGAAGGATTGAATGGTGTAAAAGAACTCGCAGAAGCAGAAGCTCCTCCAGTACTCGCTCTTGAAGAAGGATATTCTATCACTCTTTCAGAAACGCGTTTCGGTGGGGCTATCCAGCTCACATCTACACAAATGCGACAAGCACGAGACAACACGACACGTATTGACGGATTCCTTGCTCAACAGCAAGCACAACTCCTTCAGGGAACTCGTAACTTCATGCTCAACTTCGCATTCTACCCATTGAACAACGCTGTCAATGCAAGTGCTTTGACACTTTCTCCAGACGGAGTAGCGCTTCTCGGGACACATTCATGGAACACTCCAGGAGCTGCTACATGGAACAACCTTTCAACAAGCGCTACAGTAACTGAAGCGGCTATTGACGCAGCGTCACTTTACGGTGGCGACTTCAAAGACCCTTCAGGGAAACCAATGCCACTTAGCTTCGATACTATTATTGTAAAGAAGGGTAGTAACAACGCGCGAGCAGCTAAACGTCTCTTCGCTTCAGGAATTTCTCCAGTTGCAATCGACGATGTGAACGTATACTACGGTGAATACACAATTATCGAAACACCTTACATCACTGCACAAGCATCATGGTTCCTCCGAGACTCAAGCCTTCCTAACTCAGTCCGAATTGGAATGGGTCAAATGCCTACACTCGAAGAACCAATCCGACAAAACAACGGAGCTGTCCGCTCTAATGTTGAAGGATTTATGAAGAATGGTGTCTTCAATCTTCCTTTTGACTGGTACGGATACGCAGCATAGTTTTTTTAGGGGGAGGTAAAACTCCCCCTTGATTGCACACGGGATCGCTTTGCGAAAAACCCACCTAAGTACACCTTAGTACTAGGATAAATAAATTATATATGTCACATAAATCAGAATTCGTATCTACAAAAAATGGATTCAAAGTACAGGACGGAACTCTCAACGCTACAGAAACCCCCGTTATCAATAACGACGGTGAATGGGTGGGAACTCCAATCCCATCAAGCGCTCTTGCTACGGCAAACGTAGGTTCAGTACGCACTGCGGTACCAACAACAACTGGAGCAACCACAGGGACTCTCCTTGCTGGATCACAGTTTGTAACAGTGACTTCTGCTGGGGCTAACGACATCGTTATACTTCCAGAACCGGTCGTTGGAACCACTATTTTGCTTAGAAATGGGGCAACTGGGTATGAAATTCGTTCGTCAGCTCCGGCTACGGTCGCCATCAATGGCGGTGTTGGAGCAGCAGCGGAATCAGCGATTGGGGCAAACGTTCTTGTTCGACTGGTTTGTGGTACAGCAACCACATGGGTAGGAACTAATTTTTCTACAGCAGGGGTTGTGTCAGCGACTGAAGTCGCAGCATAGTTATCTTCGGAAGGGCATTCTGTGCCTTTCCATAAGTTAATTAACATATACTATATGTCATCGAAACAATCATTCTTCCGTAACGGAAGATGGGTGAGACACGCAGAGTTTATCGAATCAAAAGCTCTTGAGTCGATTAAAGAGCCTGTCATTACAGAGGACCCAGAAAACAATGTGAGAGTAATGGAACTAAAGAAACTTTCTGTTAAGGAACTTCTGGAAACATACGTTTCTCTTTTTGAAAAACAACCAAGCGCGCAACAATCTAAAAGTGCAAAATGGTTAATGAATAACATATTGTCCTATGGGAAATAGTACTACAATCATGCCACGAAATCTTCAGGATTCGGTTACAGGAACCGCTGTTGGTGAAAAAATCCTCCTTGACGTGTCAACTTTCGGTGGATCATTTGGGAGTTATGAAGCAAAAACATTTACTATAACGGGTGTTACCACAAATACAGATGTTAAAACAACTCAATCAATGTTTGCTACTGTTCCTTCCGCTTCAAAGGTGAGTATTTATTCTGACATTGCTTCAACAGTAAAACTCAACAGTGCATCAAACAGTGGTATTACTCTTATCGCAGGAGAAGAGATCACTGTCTCTGGAATGGAAATAACAGACTTGTTCATCACTACTACAGCAAACACTGTAATTCGAGTTATCTTAATGGGCTAACATGAAAATACTCCACCGTGATGTCGCTAACTTGACAAAAGGAGAAAAGGAGTTCTTTGAGTTGTCTCAAAAAAAAACCGATATCACTCAACTGGAGAATAATGTAAAATCTTTGAGCGAAGAGGTTGTGGATAAGATGAGAGAAAAAACTTCTCTTGAAGAAGATGTTTCCACTCTTGAGGAAAAGAGAACTAAGATACAAAAAGAAATCAGTCTTTTCGATGTTGAGGAAGCTGAAAAACAATTTATTAAAATCTCTAGTGAAAATGAGAGACATCTCGTTATCATGGAAAAAAATATACAAGAAGTCGCTGATACACAAAAATCTCTTAATGATGTAATGGCAAAGAGGGATGTTATTTTAGAGGAATTATCTGTTTTTGAAAAAACAAAATCTGTGTTAGAGAAAGAAGTGGCGGACTTAGGTGAGGTGCTGTCCGGTATCAGGCTTGAAAAAGAACAGTTATCCACAGTTCTAAAAAAATCTAGTGATGAAATTAAAAAAGCTATTTCATTAAAACAACAGGCTTTCGACACCCTTGTCCAAGAAATGGAGGCAGAAACAAAGGCCACTATCGCTTCTATCAAAGAAGAGGAGGGGAAAGTGGCTGAGGCACTCCTCGATAAGAGAGAGCTTAGTGAAACAAAACTTATTGAAATGGAGGAGCGGCACATGTTCCTTGTGCAGGAATCGAAAGAATTGTCTGAGAGTAATTTAGTGGAAAAAGAAAAGGCTGGGAAACTACTTGCAGACGTTGAAAAAAGAGAGTTAGAGGTTATAAAAATGGAACGGCAGATCGTGGATATAAAAGAAAATGCTTTGAATGAGATATACCACGCAGCAAAAAAACACAAGGTTGATAAAATTAACGAAGAAGTGAGAAAACTTTTGTAATATGAATAGCGATTTCTCACAAGTAGGTATACTCAACGAGAGTAGCGCTCGTATCAATCCTTCTACTGAGGAAAAGCAGGATGCTCTTCTTGCCCAACAGGGTGGACTCGCAGGCACGTCTACAGCAGGTCAGTCTGTCCTTACCGGTGCAAATACATGGGTGCAGGTTCCAACTACCATTCCCACCGAAGATTATTTACTTACATTCACGACAGAAATAAAGACTGGTGTCATCCGCTGGTCTTTTAGTAATGCTTCCACTCCAAGTGCCACTAATGGTCAACTGGTTCTAGGCCCTATCAGTATCCTACTGGCAGGAGGACAGGCTGTATATGTGGGTAGCACTGTTGCTACCGATGCAGTTAATTGGTCTGCTAAGGAAGTTTTATGATCAACAAATTCCTAGATTTTGGTCAACCACCTGCCGCCGCTAGCGGTGCTGTTGCTTGGGGTTCTATTACAGGAATGCTCTCCGACCAGACAGACTTGCAGGATGCACTTGATGCAAAAGGTACGGGGAATGGAGATGCTTTAGTGGCTAACCCACTCTCCCAATTCGCTGCAACAACATCATTACAGCTTCTTGGAGTAATTTCAGACGAAACAGGTTCAGGTGCTTTAGTGTTTGGTACAAGTCCTACTCTAGTAACGCCAACTCTCGGCGTAGCAACTGCAACTTCTCTCACAGCTACGGGTTCACTCGCTGGGGACAATCTTAAAAACAAAACCTACTCTATAGCAGTACCAACAGTTGTGGACGATGCGCTAGAGTTTGCGACAGTTACAAACACAAACTTTTCGGTGAATGTAGAGATTTGGTTCACTGTTCATGACAATGCTTTCGCACAATCAAAAAGATATTTTGCACCACTTTCATATAATGGAACTGGCGGTGCGTGGCATCAACTTCTCCCTGTATCTACGACAGGTGTGTACGCAGGCAACAACGCGGAAATTGACGTAAAAATCACAAACGCTGTGGCTACGTTTCGTATTCGTAGACAAGCAGGAACTACTGTTGGAACAGCAGACATCAACATCTCTCTTGGTACTGCTATCAGCGCTAGTACGATTGCAGACGCTTCTGGCACATACTCAGGAGCAAGTAGTGCGGCGAACTTTGCACCAACTACACTCACACAGTTTGATGGGAAAACTGGTGTGAATAATGATTTGCCTAAACTCCCTTTTCATATCAAAGGAACTATAGGTGTGCCAGCTGTATCAGGAACAGCTCAAACTGGGATTGCTCGCTTTGACACAACTTCTGGCAACGCCAATGTGCTTGACCTTGGGGCATACCTTGCTTCTCCTTATGGTGCGTGGATGCAAGTAACAAATAGAGACAGTCTTGCTATAAACTATCCGTTGATACTCCAACCAAATGGGTCGAATGTAGGAATAGGTCTTACGTCACCAACAGCACGCCTCCATCTTCGAGCAGGAAGTGCCACAGCAAGTACAGGGCCTCTAAAGTTTACATCAGGGGTACTGAATACGACAGCAGAAGCAGGAGCAGTTGAGTTCTTGACCGATGCTTTTTATGGGACTATAACGACAGGAGCGACGAGAAGGCAGTTTGCGTTTACTTCGGATATTACAGGAACAAACTCAGGAACAAACACAGGCGACCAAACTATCACTCTTACTGGGGGGGTTACTGGCTCTGGCACAGGAAGTTTCGCAGCCACTGTAATCACCAACGCCAACCTTACAGGGCATATCACTTCAACTGGCAACGCTACGGTGTTAGGTTCGTTTACTTCACTTCAGCTGGCAACAGCTTTAACAAATGAAACTGGGTCAGGTTCAGCAGTCTTTGGTACTTCTCCAGCCTTTACTACTTCGATAACCACAGCTTCAACTTCCTTCACTGCTCTGGCAGGTGCAACTACACTTCTTACTCTAGGAGGAACTGGTGCAAGTGCTTCGGTATTTATGCCTTCCACACTTGATGCGACTTCCTCTATCACAGGGGCAATAAGAACATCAGGAGGTATCTCTGCGGCGAAAGCAGCAAACATTGGGACAACACTAACGGTCGGTGGAAAAACCAGACTTGCAGGTACAGACCCTGTTGGGGCAACTTACACTCCAGCTACGGGAGGACAGTCAGTTGCTCTCAATGTGTCTCTGAACAATATGCACATTGTATCAGGTCATGCTTCGGGAACAGCAATTACTTTCACAGTAACTGGGGCAACAAATAATCAACCCTTTATAGTATCAATTCTTCAAGGTGGGACAACAGTCTCAACAATCGTAGCGTGGTTTGCGACGGTGAGATGGGCAGGAGGAGTAGTGCCAACACTTACTGCAACATTAAACAAGAGAGATACCTTTGGTTTTATTCGGACAGGAGTTGATACATACGACGGTTTTATTGTCGGTCAAAACGCTTAATTATATGTCAGCTTGGAATGTAACAACAGCGGTGTACTTACGAGAAATTGATGTATCAGCAAGAGAAACCTTTTCATCAGGTGTTTTTTTCAAAGCAGACGGTTTGAAAATGTATACGATTGGTTTCACTGGAGACACTGTAGACGAGTATGATTTATCGTCAGCATGGAATGTAACAACAGCGGTATATCTACAAGAAATAAGTGTGGCAGCTAGAGAGACAAGCCCCACAGGTCTTTTTTTCAAGCCAGATGGTTTGAAAATGTATACATGTGGTACTACTGGAGACTCTGTAGATGAGTATGATTTAAGCACAGCATGGAACGTGACGACAGCGGTATATTTACAAGAAATAAGTGTAGCTGCTAAAGACATCATGCCAAGAAATATTTTCTTCAAGCCAGACGGTTTGAAGATGTATGTGTGTGGTCAATGGTTTAAAAATATAAACGAATATGATTTATCGTCAGCATGGAATGTATCCACAGCAGTATACCTACAACAAATAAGTGTAACCACTAGAGATACATCCCCACAAGGTCTTTTTTTCAGAGATGACGGTTTGAAAATGTATACATCTGGTGATACTGGAGACTCTGTAGATGAGTATGATTTAAGCACAGCATGGAACGTGACGACAGCGGTATATTTACAAGAAATAAGTGTAGCTGCTAAAGAAACAAACCCACGAGGTCTTTTCTTCAAGCCAGATGGTACTAAGATGTATACGATTGGTGGTGGAAACACTGTAGATGAGTATGATTTAGGTGCCGTTTCATCCGTCTCATCCGCATCATTTCTTCTATTATTATTATAATAAAATATATGGAATACACTAGGGAGCTTGACTCAAAAAACATAGAAACAGGGAAGGTACTCAAAATCACACAAGCTGGTGATTTCAAAACGATTGAAACCTTTGATACCGAAAAACTAGGAGAAAGTAGAGAGCTTGTAAGACAACGCTTACTCGAACTCGAATCCAGAACAACAGCAACCATTGCTAATTTACAAGCTGAAAAAGACCTTTTGATTTCTCATCTTGGGCTAATAGACGCAGTTATATGAGTGTGCAACCCTTTGAATCTCTCACAATGTCTAGCAATCCAGTAATAGCAGTATTGGCAGGGTTAGTAATTACACTCTTCGGTGTGGTCGTGGTACAATGGAGGTATACGACCATAAAAACTGTACCTAAATGGGTATGGGATGAGCTTCTTTCAGAAATAAAACAATTGGTGAAAAACCAGACCGAGATTATAAGGGGACTAGATAAAATTAGTAAATAATATGTGGCTCATAATTTTAATTCTAATTACAATCGGACTTGTTCTCGCAAGCCCTATCGTGATGCAATACGCTGCACATCGACCTGCCAACGGTGAGTTGAAGTCCCTTAAAGACTTAAAAAAAATAAACAAAGACGTTTAACATTTTTTTATGGACAGAAAAAATACAGAGAAACAAGCCCTTGGGTGTATCCTCGAACCACCCGATGAACGTGATTATCTCTACGAGGTAATTGCAGGTGGCGGTCAAGAGCTTCCTCAGAACTTTGTAATTGAAGCACCGCATTTTTATCAGAATGGTATTGACGCTTGTGTCGGCATGGCTGTTGCGTCTGCCAAAAGTGTGCAGGAAGGCAAAGAAATATCACCTCGATACGCATGGCACTTGGCAAAAAAGAGTGAAGACTATCAAGGTTGGGGTACATACGTCACGTACTGTCTAAAGGGCATGATTGAGGAAGGTGCTTTAGATTTCGGCGTTATAGATGAGAGTGTTGTGGGAGTAGATAGAAAGGTCTACATGAAACCAAACATCACCCTCGGAATGAAGGTTGATGCAAAAAAGAACAGTGCAAAAAGCTATTGGCGAGCTGGCTACAGTAACGAGAATATAGAGCAACTCAAGCAGGCTATGTTTCAAGAGAAAATGCCACTTGTAGCGTCAATGCAATGGTATGCAGAATACAACAACCCAATCAAAGGCTTCCTTCCAAAAGGCAAGCTATCAGTCTATGGTCATGCTTTTGTATTAAAGGGCTGGAAAACAGACAGCAAAGGAAGAGAGTACCTTGTGTTTCAGAACTCATGGAAGGAAAGCTGGGGAGACAAAGGGGACTTCTATATTTATTCAGACGAACTTCTTGGGTATGGGCTTGGAAGTTTTTACGTTATCACAGACATAGACAGCGACAAGGCGAGTATTCTGGCAAAGTATGATGGACAGCTCGTCAGAAACGCAGGCAAAGCACCACACTATTATGTGTCAGGTGGTAAGATTGCTTGGATTAAAAACGAAGAGAGCTTTTTCTTCGGCAGAGGAGCTGGCTTCTGGGGTGATTGGGAGACGACTGTCACAGTAGACACCGACCTCGAACCCCTTTACGATATTATTTTCTAACACAAAGTATATGGATACAGAAACTATTTCATTCTTCGTAGTAGCCACAGCACTCCTTCCTTTTGTTGTTCAAGCTCTCAAGAAGTTCCGACGAATTGCAAAGTTTGATTCACGACATATCGCAATGGCGGTGGCAGGGTTTACTGGTCTTGTGTATGCCACTATCTCAACCTACGCTCCAGAAGCATTCATCACTCATTTGGCTTTGTTCACAACGCTTTCGTGGAGTATTGCAACAGCACTGTACCGACAGTACAACAAATAGGAACCCTATAATAAAAAACAAAAATATGGTATCATAATCATATATGGCATATTCCGTACTAGACTTAAAACAAGACCTCTCATCAGTAGGGCATGGGCTTAACCTTGATAAGGTTTCTTCAGTGGACGCTCTCATAAAACGAGCTGCAAATGAAATACTTTCTGAAGTGGACTTCTTTGAGCTGGTGCAAGAACAACAGGTGGCCAACTCGATCTATGATTCCATATACGATTATCCAATCTCTGCTGATATAAAGATGGATTCTCTCATTGACATCTACCCACAGGTGAATAGACTTCTTTCTGATAAGGGTGCTCGCAGATATACAGAGGAGTTTGATAGAAAGAAAAGTCTTCTCTCGAATCTTGTTTCTATTGAATACCGCAATGGGGTAAAGGTGCTACGTTTTTCAAAACAATATACACAACCAGCACAACAGCCCGTTACTGTCGGAGACTTCTCATCGCTTACGAGAAACGGAACATGGACACTTGGTGGGGACGCGCAGAACCTTTCTGTGGACACAGTAAACTACGTATCAGGTACCTCTTCCCTCCGGTTTGACTTGAGTGGCGCAGGAACCACATGGTTTGTCCAAGCTAGCGATATCAGCCCTACAAACATCTCACAAAGAATTGACGGATCACTCTTCAACTGGACATGGTTTCCAGACGCTACGAAGCATACAAGTGTTGTTATTCGTGTGGGTTCGAGTGTCACAGACTATTATGAACAGACAGTAACGCAACAATACTTTGGGGCTTTTGTGGATGGCTGGAACCAACTGCAAGAGGTTCTTCTCGACGGGACTGTTGCTGGTACACCTGACTTAGAAAATATAACGTATGTAAGGGTGGGTGGAGTGTACAATGGTGATCTTATTGAAGGTATGCGACTAGACTCTCTCACGTCTCTTCTCGGTACCAAATACCTTGTGAAGTTTTATGGAAACAAGATGTTCAAGGATGTCACGACTGGGGTGTTGTCAGACACTATCACTAATGATTCAAACATCATTCCTCTTGAAAATGTTTCAATAAATGGACTTTTCTACAAATGTGCAGACTTCATGGCACAACAGGTACAGGATCAAGGTGGAAGTATTGATATAGAGTATTTTATTGGAATGTATACCAACTGGAGAAACGGCTACGTTCAAAAATATAAGACACAAAAGATTAAACCAACGGTTACGTATTGGCAAGGTCGTAGGGGAAGACCGTACAGAACCACTAGCGGTAATAGACAGGGGCGACTATGAGAAGGTATGAAGTGATAGACAGCTTTAAGGGGTATCAAAACAAGATTGATATTACCAAACTTGCACCAGGTACGCTTGTACATGGTTCTCAGAATGTGCAAGTTACACAGACGGGACGAATAGTCCACAGAGCTGGCTTTATCCTCGACGGAAATGAAGGGGCAGATGTGGACGGAGGTATTGTTGCCTCGTACGATTGGATAACAAACACCGCAGATGAAAGAAATATACGAGCTGGGGGAACTGTTGTCGAGTGCCGATTTGTTGAAGGCGATGATATTTTGTATAAAACGATATTAAGCTCTGTTTCTCCCTCTTTTGAGTTCACATCATGGTGGGACGCAAGTGAGCAGATGGACGTTCTCCTCGGGGTGAACGGAGGTTCTGGTATCTATTCATGGAGTGGTGCCACCGCGCAGGTGGATATAACAGGTTCTACGGGTAGTACTATAAAACTCTCAGACGCAGCAGCTACGTGGGCAGCTTCAAGGTTTATAAATGGGGGAGGAACCGTCACGTATGATAAAAAACTTACTATAGGTGCTATAGAGTACACATATACAGGCGGTGTTTCCACCCACACTCTTACAGGCGTTACACCGGACCCTACTGCTGGAGGACACTCTAACGGTGATTGGGCTATTCAGACAATGACACTTCACGCGAACACCCCTGCAAGTGACGCGACATTATATCCAAATGACATCATAAGTGTTCTGTATAATCAGGTGTGGATTGGTTCAAAAATAAACAGAGAAATATACATAAGCAAGCAAACCGACTTTACCGACTGGACTTTAACAAACCCACGCAACATAGGCGATCCTGCTATTTTTAACCTAGACGCTTCTGCGGTAGCGTTTGCACCAGGTGATGAGGACATGAAGATCACTGCTGGTGGAGAATATTGGTATAAAGTGACAAAACAGTTGTCGGCGGACGGGACATCGGAAGCTCTCATACTCGATGTTATGAAAGCCGGAGCCAAACAGGGTGCTGTAAATCAGGGACTTACTTTTAGTATAAAAAACAACACCGCCTTCATTTCTGCTGAACCCACACTTGATACCTTGGGAAAGGTAGAAAACATTGTGACATCACAAAGCGTTCCACTTTCTGACCCTATCAAGAATGATTTTGATGTATATGATTTTAGTCGAGGACATGGCAAGTTTTTTAGAAATGATATGTATGTTGCTTTGCCTTTAGAGAGCAAGGTCATTGTTTTTAATGTTGAGCGCGGAGAGTGGGAAGCCCCTTGGATAATGCCAGCAGGAAGGCTTGCTATTATTGGTGGGGAATTGTACATGCACTCGAATGTGTCACTGACTACATACAAAATGTTTAGTGGTCAAAACGACAACGGAGGTGCTATAATAGCAAGGGCAATATTCTCGTATCAAAATGACGGAGACCGAGTGAACTACAAAAAGTTTAATGAGAGATTTACAGAGGGATATATTTCGCCAAATACTGTGTTTGAGCGTGTGGATAACATAGATTGGGAAGGAGTGAACGGGTCTCTCATCCAAGAGATATTGGGGACTGATTCAAGGATCATTCTTTCTAACAGTGCTGGTAACCCACTTGGTGCCAGCCCTTTAGGGAGCGAGCCGCTTGGATCAACAGTTGCTACTGTTTTACCAAAACAAAGATTCCGTTGCATAAAAGCTAACATTCCTACAAATTACAGGGAATTGCAGGTAGGGTTCCAAAGCGATGGGATAGATAACGATTGGGAAATAACGGCCTTTGGAAAAGACACAGTTTTCTCTTCTCACAATAACAGCGATATAACTATTTAATATGGGCACACAAAGATTTTTACAAGTTTTCCCCTCGACATTATTCGGGTCTGGTGTTGGACTCACTGACACATCCATTGTGGTATCTTTTTTACGATACCCAAATGGCACTGAGATAGTGGCTGGAGATCTCGGTAGTTTGAACTACGCAACCATATCCACAGGTAGCCGCCAAGAGATTATCAGTTTTACAGACAGTATTACAAAAAACGCAAACGGGACAACAACTCTCAACGTCTGTGTCCGTGGGCTACGTTTTGGAACACCGTACACAGCGGACAGCACACTTCGTAAAGTACATGCTGGCGGTTCTCTCTTTGTCGTATCGAACAACCCCCAAATGTATGAAGCTCTTTCTAGTAATGAGAACAATGAAACAATCACAGGGAAGTATACGTTTACCTCACCAGAATACCCTGAGATTGACAATGCAGGAAACCCCCCTACACAGGACGCACAATTTGCTCCAAAGAAGTATGTGGACGACAAAGCGTTCGCAGGAGCTAACCTCAACAAGGTTGTGGTAGACGCTCTTGCAGGACAAACTGTTGCCGAAAATGATCTTGTATATTTTGATGAGGGAGATATGGAGTGGAAGCTCACATACGCTACTTATGTTAGCCAGGACAATTACCTTGTCGGTATTGCTATGGGGGCTGGCACAAATGGAAATGCTATTGTGGGTGGAGTAATGACACAAGGTATTAAGGCAGGGTTTACAGGACTCACACCAGGTGTTCCCTACTTTATGTCTGATACAGGTGGCGAAATATCCACCTCAGCTGGAACTCTCACATTTGAAATCGGGTATGCACAATCAGCTACTCAGCTATACTTCTTCCCTAAATTCAAATCCTACCTTACCAAAAGACAAAAAGACGCTCTTGCTGGTACTTCTGGCACACCAAGCACAAGTAATAAGTATGTGACGAATGATGATGCCACAGCCACACCTACAGCG
>JGI1221J13441_10000568_pt1 | contig 16384 bp, 26 predicted proteins | sample LakVidmifraction_4_FD_13441 | JGI IMG/M metagenome (IMG submission 13441) | reverse complement strand
GAGAGAATATTGGAAACCCTTAAAAGGATACGAAGGAGTGTATTGGATTAGCGGCACGGGTAGAATAAGAAACGCAAAACGCAAAATCTTACAACCTATCGGGTCAAGCCAAAACTTTGTAGAACTACACAAAAACGGGCAAAGGGAAACAAAACTTATTTACACCTTAGTTATTGAGAATTTTGGAGGTACTTATGAAAAATCAGAAAAGTGAGCCTGAAGTATTGGTAAAACAAATGCTGAGTAGGGCTAAAAGTGAGCCCAAAGGCAGTTATCCCGTTTATGCTCAATACAAAAGAGAGCTTGAAATTATCAACTTATCCCCTGAGAACTATACCCAAGCAGTAATTAAATTGTCAAGGGTATTAAAGGTGTAGAAAGGAAAAATTATGAGTAATAAAGATGCTAATTATGTTAATTATCAAAGTAATTTGTTGTATAACCCCCTTACCCCCTCCCAAATTAAAAAGGTTGTAGAATTAGTAGATGGATTTAAATACAACGTTGGCGAAGGTGGGTATGTATCTGAGGATTGTGCCGTGATTTTAATCGAAGCCCGTTGCCCTTATAACGGTATGTTAATGTTTTACGGTACTGAAAGAAGCCCTGTAACGATTAGAAACTGGATAAACAAAGTTGAAGCGGTGTTATAATGAAATTTAGTTCTTCTACGCTAACACGGGGGGATAAATTAGAGCTTCTACAACGGTGGATAATAGTTCAATCCATACTTTATTATGAAATGGACTTTAATTTAGTCTTAGACCAGACGTTTGACGACAACTGCAAGCAACTAGTGGCTTTAATGAACAAGTCCGATAAGACTTTACCAAAAACGCAATATTACTACTGTATGAAAGATTTTGACGGAAGTACGGGGTTTGACTTGTATGGTAAGCTGAATCCTAGAGATAGGGAATATTTGGAACAAATAGCAGCCCATTTGAAATCAAGGTATGGGAACGCATCTAGCAGTAAGGAAAGGGAATATATGAAACAAATAAGCTTAGTATTTCAAGAAGATTTCAAGAAAAAGTTAGTCAAAAGAAAATCTGACTCCTGCTTGTGGTGTAAATACGGTACTCTTGAAGGAACTTGCCTAAGGTGTGGAAATAAGAAAAGCCCTAAGTATAATAAGTTATCTAAAAAACCAACGAAAACAACTTGTGAGGAGTGGAGGTACAAATTTTGAAATACGCTGTAATAGATATAGAAACTACAGGTCTGAACCGATATACGGATGAAATTACTTGGGTAGGAATTGGTTTATATGAAGAACTTTTTGAGCCTATGGCAAAAGGGTATTGGTATGATATGAGACCCAAAAAACTTGCCTAAATTACGAGGTATTGTAAACAAATTAAAAAGAAACGGGTTGAGAGTAGTATGGCAAAATGGTAAGTTTGATACCCTGTTTTTAGAACTTCACTACAAAATAAAGCTCCCTATATCTGAAGATTGTATGCTAATGGGTACTGCCTATGACCTAGCTGCAGAGCACGCCTTGAAAAAGATGGCTCAGAGGTATTTAGGGGTGTCTAATTGGGATATAAACAAAAAGGATAAATTGTCAGGGAAAAAAGAAACGGTATTGCCTTATTTGAAAAAAGACGTACAATATACGTGGGAATTGTTTTGTTTTTTCAAAGAAAATATGTCCGCAATTCACCGTAAAATATACACAAAAATGTTGAGACCTGCTTATAGAATGTACAGAAACGTTGAAAGACGTGGAATATACATAAATCGTAAAAAGTTGGCTGAAGTAAAGGAAAAATACAGAGTTATTGAGAAGAAAAAGCTCTCAGTCTTAAATAAATTGTATTCTATAAACTGGAACAGCCCACAACAAAAGCAGGAAGTTTTGTTTAGTCTTGAGAAATTACCCATCCTAAAATTGTCCCCTAAGACGGGTAAGCCCTCCGCTGATGCTAAGGTACTGAAAAGATTAGCAGCTCAAGGACATAAACTACCACAAAAGATGTTAGATTATTCCGCAGCCAATACCTTAAATAAGATGTTTTTAAACCGTTGGGAAGAGGATTCAGCGTATGACGGTAGAATTCACCCTAGTTTTAATTTAACAAACGTCGTAACGGGCAGAACCAGCTGCTCAAACCCTAATCTTCAACAAGTACCTAGAAATAAGGATATCAGAACTTTATATACAGCACCCAAGAAGAGGGTCTTCTTCGAAGCAGATTATTCGCAGCTAGAGTTGAGGATAGCCGCAGACTATGCAAATGAACCCACGATGATAAAAATATATGAGAACGACGGAGATATTCACACTGAAACAGCCCGTATTATGACGGGGGGTAGAGAGCCAACCAAAGATGAAAGAAATAAGGCAAAAGCCATAAACTTTGGTTTTCTGTATGGTATGATGGCTAAGGGTTTTGTTGACTACGCATATGACAGTTACGGGGTTGTTTTCAAACTTCCCGAAGCTCAACACAATAGGGAAATGTTTTTTATGAAATATTCAAGGTTATTACCGTGGCACAAAGAAATGGCTGAGCTGTGCGAATCGTTAGGCGGTGTATCAAATATGTTTGGGCAGTTTAGAAGCCTACCCCTAATATATTCTGACCAGCGTTTTGAAAGACTTAGTGCGGCAAGACGAGCTATAAATTCACCCGTTCAAGGTACAGGAAGCTGTATACTCGTGGGAGCGGCAACACAGGTAGACAAAGAACTTTTATCAGAGGGTGTAACCGTTTGCGGTACGATACACGATGCTATAGTTGGCGAAGTGTGGGAAGAAGATGTTGAATGGTTTATTCCTGAAATAAAGCGTATTATGGCTCGCCCTAAAATAATGGATGAGTTTGGGGTGGAATTAAAAATAAAGCTTGATACGGATGTCGCTATCGGTCCTTGGGGTACTCACTAAAAAATAAATAAAAATAATAGATATATTGCGATATCTCAAGCTATTTCAAGCTATCGAGCGATATTATGGGTCTATGTTGTTAAAATACTCCTAAAATAAAGCTTTACTTTACTTTTAATCTATAGTATCATTGTTTTATACCTTAAGAACCGAGCTAAAAATTAATTTACACTAATAGTTTAAAACCAAAAGAAAGAAAGAGGAACTAAAAATGAAAAATATTACAGAGATGAAAAAAGGCAACACTGCTATCGTATGCGGCTTCACAGGAATCAAGCTTGGAGTATTTGTAGTAGAAGCAGCAACTGACAAATCCATCACTATTATGAAAAAAGACGGCAACAAGATGATTTTCAGCAAGAAAACAGGCAAGCAGACAAACGTTGAAGAGGGTAAGGAAAAGTATGCCAATAAGATAACTATTGATGACGGTAGTTATGTAGCTCCTGTAAGAAAAGCAAAAGCGGAAGTTGAAACAAAAGCCCCTGCTAAAAAAGCCAAGAAAAAGCCAGTAGTTGATGTCGATTATGAGGACGACGATGAAGAAGAGGAAGAAATTCCTGAGCCAAAAAAGGCAAAAAAGCTAAAGAAAACAGCTAAAAAGCCAGAAGTTATTGAAGACGATGACGAAGATGAGTATGAAGAAGCATAAAAGGTAACACCCTTTTGACTATAATACTCCTTAGGTTTTGGGGGGCTGAAAAGTCCCCCCACTAATGTAGCTACGATACACACGTAACGGTCACAAGCCCGTAAAAATACAGAGTGGTGGGTAAGCTTGTTTCGGTATTGCTAAAGGAATAAAAACAACACGTTAGTTCTTTTGCCACAAAAGCATACTAATTATTACTCAAGATTTTAATTTGCAAGCTTACCTAGTTTTTTATAGTTGAAGGGAGGGAATTGTGAACATAAGTTATTCAAGAGTGAGCTCATATTTACGGTGTCCGTATGCTCATTACCTTGGGTACATCAGAAAACTGAAGCTTAATAAAGCCATAAGACCATTACATTTTGGTACAGACTTTCATAAGCTACTTGAGGAAAGGAACGACCCCGAAAAGTTGAAACAAGCAAAAAAGGATATTAAGGAAAAGTTCTATGCTATGCCTGCCTCTTGGCAGTCCGACATAGGGGATGAGTATTTATCTGAAATTGCTTCAATTTTTAAGGATTATTCAACAGTCTGGAAAGACTCGCCTCAGCCCCAGAAAACCGAACACAAATTTGAATTAGATATTGGTAATTTCAAAGGAGAGCCAATAAAATTCGTAGGTGTAATTGATGAGTTGTATTTGTATAAGCATAACGGCGAAAAGTTCACTAAAATAGGTGAACACAAAACTTTTAGCCGCAAGCCTGACCAAAACACGTTAGTTATGAACGTGCAAAAGTGTCTATATGCAAAGGCAACTCAAATTGAACGGGGTTCATTACCCCGAACAGTAATCTGGGATTATATCAAGTCAACCCCCGCAAAAGAGCCTATTTGGTTGGAAAAATCTTCACGATTCAGTGACGCAAAATCTGACCAAATTACGGAGCTGAGCTGGAATAGGGCTTGTAAAAAAAGAGGTATTGATGACCCAGAAATAATCAAGCACGGACAAGACCTTTATGGAGGAAATATTTCAAATTTCTTCTTCAAGGCTGAAATGGACCTACTACCTGAGATGGTAGATAGTATCTTTGACGGATTTTTGTACACCTGTAAACAGATAGTAAAGCAAGGGGAAAAGAACAAAACCAAAAACGTGACTCAAGATTGCGGTTGGTGTAACTTTAGAGATATTTGTTTTGCTGAGTTTACAGGCGGAGATATTGATTACCTATTACAAAAGAACTACATATTGAAGGAGTAAAATTATGGGTATTTTAGACGAAGCAGTTGACATCAAAACATTAGGTCAACATAACCTTTGGGCAATATATGGCAAAAGTGGTTCGGGCAAAACCAAGTTGGCTTCAACTTTTCCCAAACCTATGCTATACTTACGAATCGGTGATGATGGTAGCAATACTATCGCCAACGAAGAAGGTATTAGTGCTATAGTTGTCAAAGACATGGGTCATTTGAAAGAGTTGGCCAAAGCACTTATTAAAGACAAAAGCTACGCTTCTGTTGTCGTAGACACATTTGGAATGATAACAAACGAGTGGCAAGATGAAAACGTTATACAAAAGAAGAAAAAAATGACTCAACAAACTTGGGGTGACCTAAAAGTAGATACAGAAGAGTTCATACGGTTATTTCATAAGGTCTCAAGAAAGCACTGTGTAGTACTAACTTGCCACGAAACTACAGATATTGTAGAGGGTATGGAAGATGAAATACTACCTGATATTAGACCAAGTGTAACCAAAGGAGCCAGGACGTATCTTGAAGGAATGTGTAACTACGGGATACACACGTTAAAAATAACAAAAGAAGTAACCGATTCAGAAGGGGTATCCTCAGAGGTTGTAAAGTATGCAGCCGAGTTGGGAGCAAACGCCTACTATTGGACAAAACTTCAAATTGATTCAAGCATCAAGTTACCAAAGAGGGTTATCAACCCCTCATACGCTAAATTTATTAAACTTATAGGAGGAAACAAGTAATGGCAAAGAAAAAAGTAGATTTCACAGGAGTGGAAACGTATCAAAGAGCAAGTGAAGGACAGCACGTAGCAAAAATTATTGAAGCAAAAGAAGCGGTATCACAAGGTGGCGGTGATATGATTAAAGTAGTTTATGAAATCGCCAAAGGTCCAGACAAAGGGTGTAGAGTTTATGAAAACTATCCTTTACAAGAAAACTCCCTTTGGAAGCTTAAAGGCTTATTACAATCTATTGGTGTAAAAGCTGACGGAAAAGTGATGCTTGATATAAGCAAAATGGTGGGAAAAAGCTGTATAATTGAAGTATTCCACGAGGAGTATAATGGCACACTAAGGGGTAAAATCAACGAGACCAGAAAACTAGAGTCCAAACCTACACAAGAGGCAGCAGCGGATGAGGAAGACTTTGAAGACGAAGAAGAAGATGAGGAGGATGAGGAAGAAGAAGTCCCAGCCCCAAAGAAAAAAGCAGCCAAGAAGGAAGAAAAGAAACCAACCAAGAAAAAGCCTGTAGTTGTAGAAGAAGACGATGAAGAGGACGAAGATAGTGACGACGAGGACGATGACGATGACGAAGAAGAAGAAGTACCAGTAACAAAGAAGAAAACAAAAAAGCCTGAAGTAAAGGCTAAAAAGGAAGAGAAAAAACCTGCTAAAAAGGCTCCAGTTGTTGAAGATGATGAAGAAGACTGGGACGATGAAGAAGATGACGAAGAATAAACGTTGACCCAATAGGGGAAGGGGCTTTTTTAAGCCCTTTCCTATTGTTATAAGGAGCACTATGGACGCATATAAAATAAAAGGCGACAACGGAGTTTCAAGCAGAAAAAATTTAGTTGTTAAAATGATGAAAGACCCCTATATAGACGGGGCTACTGACTATTGTCTATTAGTACCGTTTGTTGAAGAAGGCGATTTTGATAATGACCAGAAATTGTGGCTTTCGTTTCTTTATGGGTTGACCTACTCTTGTACCACCTCTTTAAGAATATTCTCACGCTTTCCTGTATTTAAGGATATAAACTTGAAAGAACTTAATGAGTTTTGGGAAGAAGAAAGAGACACCCTTTGGTTTAATCCAGACCGCAAGTATATCAAAAACAATAACCAATTTGTACCCTCTGTAAAAAGTTTTCGCAAAGCCTTAGGAGGCAGACCTTATCAAGGGCTTATAAAAAGCTTGGGAGAAGACTATAACTTTGAGGATATATACAAGCATATGTTGAAAAACTGGAAGTACTTTGGACCGCACGGTTCCTATTTGTTCTTTGATGCTTTGTACGGTATAATGCCAGAAGCTTACAGAGACCCAACCAACTTAGACTGGAAAAATGGCGGAGCTACTGTTGTAGAGGGTATGTCCCACTTTTTGTACTTAGATGAAGTAATAGAACCAAAGGATTACAACTACACCCTATACAACCATAACGTTGAATTGATACAAAGAAAGCTTGGTGGAATACCTAAAGTACAAATAGAATCAACGCTGTGTGCTTTCAGAAAGTTCTTCAAGGGTACTAGATACCTTGGTTACTACGCAGATAGGATGCTAGAAGAGTGTATCTACGTTGATAGTCTTAATGTTATGCCAGAGGGTATAGATATTTGGGAGCTAAGGGAAAAGACAATACCTGCTAATATGAGAGGGGAAACCCAAGGTTGGACAGGAATACGCAAGGAAAGATGTAAACTATGGTTAAATGACGGGGTAATCTTTGATGAGTAGGATACTTGTCAATTTAAGAGGTTGTAACGGAGCAGGGAAATCCACTATACCGATGGCTATGATGGATGACCCAAAAATGTACATAGAATGGGGTACGGTTGATGGTAAATTTAGAAAATTACTTACTATATTCCCCACCTATGGATGGTTGGCTTTGGGAACTTACTTAAATAAAACAGGCGGTATGGATACATTCCCAAATAACAAAACCACTCGTATAGCTTTGAAAAAGGCTTTGAGGAAATTCCCAGAATATAACGTAATTATGGAGGGGGTTATTGCTTCCACTATAAAATCAACCTACGCTGAGCTCTTCAGTAAAGCTCAAATACAATACCCCGAATTGGTCGTTATTATACTTTCCTTGTTACCCCCTATAGAAGTTTGTTTAGAACGAATTCAACAGCGTAACGGGGGCAAATCTATAAACGAAGAGGCAGTGGCAGGAAAGTGGAAAACCGTTGACAGGAACGTCCTATATTTCAAAGAGCAAGGCTTTATATCACTTAGAGTGAATTCAGCTAAAATCAGAAAAGAGCGGATGTTACCTGCATTTCTAAAGACAGTCAATAAGTACAACATAGAGGAGGATATTGATGTTTAGCAGGAAACAAATGATACAAGCCCTAAAAAATACAAGTGAAAAAGACATATTTCCTACTTTCATACCGTCCTATAAAAGACCTGATTTTGAGTTTAACAAAAGTATATTGAAAGGCTTTTCACCCGAAGCTCAAGACAAGTTTTTTATAGTGGTACGAAAAGAGCAATATAAAGAATACAAAGCTCAAAACCCAAATTTGAACTACGTTGTAATTCCTAAAGGTGCTGTCACAGGGGTTGGTTCTACCCGTAACTTTATCATAGATTATTGTATTAAAAATAAAATCAAATATGCTATTGATATGGATGACGATATAAAATACCTTCATTATTTGTTTGCGGGAGTATCTGGTGCAGGTAACGACTGTTCAAGGCATTCTACAATAAAAGAGGAAGAAAAGCACCCCGAAATACGTCAAAGGGTTTTTCAACTAATGTGTAAACTCGCCAAAGAGATATTTGAGGATAACCCAGATTGTATACTTGGTAATGTGAGAAAACAACACTTCTCTCAAGACATAGACAATAGCCAAACTAAGTATAAAATCAATTCAGCAGTTACCCCTAGACAAATACAAATATTAAATATTAAGGCTATGGCAAAAAACAAAATACGAGTGCCTGAGGAATTTGATTTGCACGGGGATGATATCGGCTTAGTGGCTGAAATACTTCAAAAAGGTAAAAGCTGTTTCAATATACCTTGCTTGTGCTATGACTATATTGACGAAAAGAAGAATTCAGTTGTTAGAGACCCAAAAAAGGAAAACCGACATTTACATAGACTTGAATATAACGCCTTAAAGGATATGGAAGCAACCCATTATCTCAAACAAAGTTTTTCATTCCCAGACGGGGAGTATATGTTTGGGGATATAAATTGGAGGGCTTATCATAAATTACACGGTACTGAGCCAATTAAAACGCTATGGGAGGATTAAATGTCAAAAATATTTATTATAAATGGTTATGCGGGGTCTGGTAAAGATACGTTTATAAATATGGTGGCTTCAAGCTGCCCTAGAAGTAAAATTGTTAATCTACACAGTTCAGACAAGGCTAAAGAAGCACTAAAACTACTCGGTTGGTCAGGGCTCAAGACAAAAGAGTCAAGAATGCTTTTGGCGGACTTATGTATATTTGGACAGGAAAGAGGGGTGTCTATTGACCTTATACAGGGAGCTTTGGAGCACTACCCAGAAGTGATATTTTTCCACGAAAGAAACCCTGAACAAATAGCTTTACTACTCAGGGTTTTCCCAAAAGCTAGTACACTATGGATGGAAAGAAAAGTATCTCAAGAACAAAAACAAGAGGAGGATATTTGGGGTATGGAAGATTTCAAATATGACTATTATATACGCAATAATTCAACCCTTGAAGAACTTTTGGTTACAGTAACACGTTTCATAAATAACACAGTAGGGGGCTATTTCAAAGGAAACAAGTAGATATAATTAAGGAGGAAATATAATGATAAATAATGGTATGAAAAATTTGAACATAGGTTGCGTTGCTCACTGTGAAACGGTGAATGATGCGTGGGAATATTGGTATAATGAGCTTTGTAAGCAATCTGAGCGTGGTTTTATTAGTGAATCAAGAGACGGTCAAGTAGCTGGTGAGTTTATCAACGCTATAACAATAATTGATGACCCTACAAGAAATTTAGTGACTTCACCGCTAAGAAAGATGCCTATGCGGTATGCGGTTGGTGAATTACTTTGGTACTTGTCAGGTAGTAATAAATTACAGGGTATACAAAACTTTACGTCAGCTTGGGATAGGATGTCTGATGACGGTGAACACGTAAATTCAGGTTATGGCCATAAGATTCAACATTTCTACGGGTTTGACCAATACGAGCACGTGAAAAAATTGTTACAGGTTGACCCTTTATCAAGACAGGCAATTATACACATTAAAAACGCAAGCGATGAGCCAAGTAAGGACACGCCTTGTACCATAAGCCTTCAACTTTTAATAAGGGACAACAAACTTCATATGACCGCTTATATGAGAAGTAACGATGTTTGGATGGGTGTGCCTTATGATATGTTTGCCTTTACTTGTTTACAGATGAAGATGGCTATGGAATTAGAAGTTGGAATTGGTACTTATACCCATATTGCTGGGTCTTTACACCTATACGATAGGTATCTACCAAAGCTTGAGAAAGAATTTCATACTCAACCTAAGAAAAAGCAACCCCCAAAAGATGAGAGTTCTGACTGCGGTACGGATGAGGATTGGACTAAAGAATTACAATCTAAAAACTTACAATACTCCTATGACGAGTTTCAAGGCAGTAAACCTCCCAAGGTAGGTGAAAAATGAAGCTAGCAAAAATCCTACTAAGGGTATTGGATGAAAAGAATGATGTGCTTGAATATACCCACTTTTGCTACGTTAGTGAAACCCTTCTAAACGTGTTTTTGGAAAAATTTAAGTGTGGAAGAATTGACCTAACTGACTACATAATAAAGTGGTGCGAAGAAGATTTTGCTATGAATTTGCCTATGTCTAAAAAGCGAGACATAATAATTCTCAGAGAGCTGATAAAAGACAGAATTAGTAGAGCTCACCCCCACCTTTATTTGGCTAGTAAAACAGACAGACAAGGTTGGGTACGGGTGTGGCTTAGCACACATATGGAAAAGGAGTTAACCAAATATGCAGGATAAAATAGTAACAAAAGACCATATGAACACCCTCCCCTTGATTGTAGCTGTGGACTTTGATGGAACTTTAGTTGAAGACAAATTTCCTCAAATAGGTGAACCAATCCCAGAAAATGTATCAACCCTCAAATATCTACAAAATGCGGGTATAAAGATAATTTTGCATACCTGTAGGGATAATGATACGGTTGAAATGAACCTTGATTGTGCGGTTGAGTATTGTAAAAAGATATTGGGGGTAACTTTTGATGCGGTGAACAAAAATATACCAGAAGTCATTGATATGTTCAATAACGATACAAGAAAAGTTTACGCCAATCTGTATTGGGATGATAAAGCTATAGCCCACAATATTCACCCTAAGTATTGGGTAGAAAGATTGGGGCTTGTGTATAATGAGTTTGGAGAGTAACTTACAAAAAAGAACCCTTGAATATCTTAATTCCTTGTCCTTCTGTGTAGCTGAGAACGTATCTGGTAACGCTACACAGTCTGGCAGGGCTGATATAAACGGTTGTATTAGAGGTAGAAATTTCAGGCTGGAGCTAAAAGTACCAGATAACAAAAACAAAGCTTCAAAAAAGCAAGAAATGAACCTTAGGCGTTGGAGTAAAGCAGGTGCGGTGACTATGGTGTCCTATTCTTTAGACTTTGTTAAGTTAGTTTTCACTGAGGAGGGTATAACAAAAAGTCGGCTGTTAACAACAACCCCTTATTATGAAGAAAACGGTTGTGAGTCGTGGGTTATTGTACCCTCCAAGGAGGCAAAATGAGTTATGAAATGAAATTAAAACCTTGGGTACATCAGCTCAAAGCGTTGGATTATTTAACAGTAAGAAACCACGGGGCTTTGTATACTGATATGGGCTCGGGAAAGACTAAGGTTATGATTGACTTGATTATGAACCGTGGTTTTAAAGTGGTTTTGGTGGTTTGCCCCTTAAAGGTTTGTGCTGTTTGGGAATATCAGTTAGGCTTACATTCAGATATTGAGAAAAATCGTGTTTTTAACGTGTCTAAACTAAGTACCCCAGACAAAGTATCACGGCTCTCTAAAGAATTTACCAAAGCCAGAAAATCGGAGTCTACGAGGATAATTATAGTCAACTATGATAGTGTCTGGTTAGGGGCTTTTGGAAAATATCTTTTAAGGAAGACTGTAGGTATCGATTGCGTTATATGCGACGAAAGCCATAGAATTAAGAGTCCTTCAAGTAAATGCTCAAAATATCTAACCAAAATCGGTAAGCTTGTTAAGTATAAATATTTGTTAACGGGTACGCCTTTGGCTGAAAACCCTATTGATGTTTACGCTCAATACAGATTTTTAGACTCCACAGTATTTGGTACAAATTTTGATAACTTCAAAGCTGAGTACGAAAACGTGGATATTATGAAGACCGCCAAGGTTGGCTACGTTGTTTTGAAAAAAGACAAACCCTATATTCATTTGGATAGGCTACAGAAAAAGATGTATAGTTGTGCTTTTAAGATTGATTCTACTGTGGAATTACCCCCTACAACTAGTATAGTGACAAAATTTGAAATGTCCCCAAAATGCCAACAAGCTTATAAGGAACTTAAAAAGGAGGGTATACTTGAATTCAGCTCAGGCTTTATTGAAGTAAGTAACGCTCTTACCCGTATAATCAGAGAACAACAATTGACTAGTGGTTTTGCGGTGATTGAAGGATATACTTATAGCGGTGAGACCGAGACAATAACCGTTGATACCTCCCGTCAGGAGGCACTTCAGGAACTGATAGAAGGTATAAACCAAGATGAACCAGTGGTTGTCTTTGCTAAATTCAAAAAGGACTTAGATGCGATAAAATCTGTGTCTAAAAGCCTTGGGAGAAAGTATTCTGAAGTTTCTGGGAGAGCTGACACCCTACAAGAGTGGAAGGATGGTAAAGCCAAAGTCTTAGGAGTTCAGTACAAAGCTGGTTCAGAGGGTATTGATTTGACTGAAGCCCGTTATTGTATATATTATAGCTTGACGCACTCACTAATGCTATACGCTCAAAGCTTGAAACGTACACACAGACCTGGACAGGAACACCCCGTTACCTACTATCATTTGGTAGCTACGGGTAAGAAAATGACTACTATAGATGAGGAAATTATGGAAGCCCTTAGGCGTAAAAAGAAAGTTGTTGACTACGTGATGGAAATAAGAAAAGACCCCAACTAAGGGGTCTTTTTTATGGTGTTTTTTATTATTTTGTTTAAAGGTACTACGTGTAACTTCTTGTTTTTATCGTAATACACTAAGCTTTTATCAGTAACCTTCCATCCGTAATAAGTATCAATACTATTTGCTATGGCGTAATCCATTACCTGTTTCATATCTCCGTTTTTCATTTTATACCTCCTGCGGTTTTTATTACTAGCTTAGCTCCTTATTTTACCGACTTATTTGATGGCAAATATCGGCGTAACGGAGTTCTTACTAGTATTAGTGAGTAAAGCGGTGTTTGCTTATTCTTCCTCCTTTATAACCTTGCCTTCTTTTCTAAAGTGCTCACGACGAGCTTCATAAGTAACGGGCAAGGCGTTTTTGACTATTTCTTTTATATCGTTGTAGGAAACACTAAATTGAATTTCTTTCCCATCCCCAATAGTTAAAGTTTCATTTTCCCCTTCTAAGGTGTATTGAACTATTAAATCCTTTTTATCAAAAAACTCTTCCTTAGTACAAGCGTACCCTGTTATTGTTGCTTTAGTTGCTTTCTTTAGTGTTTTCATTTTGTTTTCCTTTTCTCCCCGTATACTCGATAGGCCAAGTCTTGTTTTTTTAAATATTCTTATATTTTTTATTATCTACTTGTGAAGCTCATGCGTCTATCATTTAAACATACATTCAAATTGATATCTTCCAAACGTTCCGTCATGTCGTTGTTCATTATTTCACATTCTACAGTTAGGAAGCAGATTGAGTCTATCAAATTAGTGGTGTAGTATCCTGTGCACTTGCCGCCTGTGGCTTTTTCTATCTTCTTGATTTCGCTTTTTAATAACCCTTTAAATATTTTCATCTCAATCTCCTTTTGTACCTCCGTTGATTTAACTATAATACTAGTATATTCCTTTGGGATAAGAAAGTAAAGTCTTTTTGTAAAGTAATTTTAATTTATTTTTAATCAAAGAAAAAGCCTGTAGAATTAAACATCCTATCAGGCTTTTTCGTACTTAATTTAGCAAACAAATTTAAAAGCTACAAGTCCAAATAATGCAATGGCGTAAAGGGAACCAACTATTACAGTAGTTCTTCTCCAAAACAACCTATTCACTTCTGTGTCGTGAGCCATTTTGGTTAGCACATTATTTAAAGCTATACTCTGTTCTAGCACCTTTGTTAAGTCATCCATTGTACCTCCTGTTTTATACGTTCTTACTTGTTACTTTCTTTTTAAAGTCATTTAATTCATCAAAGAATTTGTCATATTCTACTAAGGCTCGGGCAGTATTAGTAGATATGTTATCCCCTATTTCTTTTTGCATATCGCAAGCGTTACAACGGGACAATTGACCTATACATTCAAGCCCTCCCAATATTAGAAATACCGCTTCTTGGAGTACCAATTGCCGTTTGGCACTTTTCTTGTCTAAATAAGCAACTATAGCTATCAAGGCAGGAACCATTAGAACGGTCATTTGTAATAATAGTGTTAACGTAGTTTCCATAATTCCTCCTAACTATTTTGTCGTTAGTTGTTTGAACACCTGATTACCCCAAACTGCTAAAGCTGTAACGAATGTGCCTTGAATGATTCCATTGAATATTATATCAGCCGTGAAACCACCATCTAAAGCGTAAAATATAACGGACATTACCAAACCTACAACCCAAAGAATCAAGGGTATATATTTACTCTTAATTTTCTCGGTTTGTTTTATTAACATCCCGATTATGTACAAAAACGCTACCAAAATCAAAATTTTCGGATCTACAAACTTTATCCACTGTGTCATATCCATGAGCTACCACCTTTCTTCACTTAAAAATAATTTATTTAACATACCCCACAAAACCTTTTGATTTCAGGTCAAGTAGTAATGCATCAGCGTTAGATTTATTGGCAAAAGCCCCAACTTGGACTCGCCAAAGTCTGGTATCACCAAAAGATTTCTCAACCCAAGCAATACCTAAAAAGGATAATATTGCCTTCGCATAAGCAACACCGACTGCTTTTTGTTCTGCTACGGTGTCAGCAAATTTTACATCTTCCAAATTATCAAGGAATACAGCCTCAGCTATTACAGAAGGACAATAAGGCTCACGGTTGAATCCATAATAGTCGCTACCATAGGAATTTGTTTTAGTATGAACCCCTCTGCTGTTCTGACCCATTGCTATAATTTCTTTTTCAAGTAATTGAGCGAGTCTTTTGCCTTCTGTACCTATGATGGAATACCAAGCTTCAAACCCGTCTCCTCTGCCAGCGTTATTATGACAAGCTAAGGCACAATCAGGTCTGAAATTAATACATTCCTTTATTTCATCTGACAAGGGGTCATCCACATCAGACTGCCTACTTAGCAATACGTTAACTCCGTGTCTATCTAATTCCTCACCACAAGCCAAACCCATTACAAGGTTCATATCTTTTTCCACCAACCCATTATAAGATGCTCCAGGGTCAGAACCACCGTGCCCAATACTAATAAAAACTTTCTTTNCNCCNGGANNTACTGGGGCAGNTGTCTTTTTCAGNTTGATACCAAAGGCTGACGTGATATTNCTACCTTGCACTAAATCGCCTTTAGGAGTAAGAAATGCGTTNCTATAACCNCCATCGGTAGCAACAGCGTCTTTACANCCTGCCNCAANTAAAGCAACAACCATTTGATTTAGCGTAGCTTTTGTTTTTCTGGTTGTGGCTAAGTAGATATGTCTGNNGTCTACACCTATCGCACCCCGTTGAGTGTAATTGGTAGCAAAAGANGGGCTGAGCCCTTTCATATCCAAGTCCTTTTTGCCGTCAATAATAAGGGTTGGAGCTCCCCCTAGAAAATCAACAGGCTTACCAACGCAATAAGCGGTTTTAGACAAATAAGCAGATATACCCTCAAAAGGATTACCGAAAGCAAGCCCTACATCCGAATAATTGCCTCCTCCTTTGCTTACGCCGTCTATTACCATATCAACTATATTCCAATAGTAGTATGGGTCAGTCTTGGGATTGCCGTTTGAGAACATTCCAGCATTAATAGCATAGTCCCAATCCTTTTCTTCTGCGTGTTCTTTCAGCGACCAGTTTGGGTTTTTGTCTTTTAAACTTAGCCCTGCTGCCTCTATCTCGCTAAACTTTATTTTGTGTATTTCTATAGTCATAATGTTCCTCCTATTTTAATCTTTATATATTAATTACTATGAGAAAAGCTATAGTCACAACCAATATAGTTCCTAATATGCCTATCCATAACATAGTTCTCCTCCCTTACTTAAAGGGGGATTTCTCCCCCTTAATAGCTATTAAATTTAGAGTAACCCCAACAACTTTTCAATACGGTCAATTCTTTCTTTATCTGTTAAAGGTTTGGTTTTCTTTTTGTCCTTATAATCTTTTTTTATTGCGTCTTGAGTTGCTAGTTTGTCTTGTAAAGCCTGAGTGACTTCTTCCATCTTTTTCATACAATCACTGCCCTTTCTATTAGTATTTCTACTAACGCTTCAAGTTCAACGATTTTTGCCTCTTTTTCTGCTATACTTTCAAGCAACATTTCTTCCATCGTCATAATTTACCTCCTTTTTACACAGTTAGACTTATAAACGAAACCGTCTGCACAAAAGCAGAGTTTCCGTTGTAGTAACCTGTTAAAGTACCGTCCAAGAATTTTCTAATATGGGCTTTGCTGTCGCCTGTACCTGAAA
>JGI1221J13441_10000563_pt1 | contig 16548 bp, 19 predicted proteins | sample LakVidmifraction_4_FD_13441 | JGI IMG/M metagenome (IMG submission 13441) | reverse complement strand
TCAAAAAAAAAGATGGGCTGCTTCTTCGTGGATGATTTATAAGAATTCATTCTCAAATTTAATAAGAATGTTTGACCTATGTTGGACCTATATAAAAAAAGAAAGCCACTCAATTTCTTGAATGGCTTGTCTTCATTAAGCTCCTCCTCTTGGGCTCGAACCAAGGACCTGCTGATTACAAATCATTTGTTGTTTATTTCGTAATACTTACATATGTTTACTAATGCTGGATATTACTGTTCTTTAAAATTAATTGGTTATTTATCCTCGCAAGTATTTACCTTTTTTAGCTGTATTTGTTTAACCTATGTTTGACCTTAAAGTTTCTTGACTTTATAATCCAAAAGTGTAAAATCAAATAAATATCTATGATTAACTATTGTAGAAGTATAAGGTTTTTTTGAACTGAATTTTAAAATAAATTCACCTGGATTTCTAGTTATTTTTAAACTATTGACCACAAAATCACCATCATATTCGTAATCAAAAAACAATTGCACAGCATCCTTTATTTCTTCATCAGGTATATCAGGTGTATTAAATATCAAAGAATCTTTCTTCCTATCCTTTTTAATAGAGTTTTTTATATAAATTTTATTTACAGGCTCAAGCAAATATTCAATATTCCTATTTCCAGACATATGAACTTCTGAGTAGTTTTTTGTAGTATCTATACTAAACTTTAATTTACCATCTTCCCGAATTTTAAATTTATGATTACCAAATTTATTTAGACGGACATCGATTTCTGTACTGTCATTAATTCTGTAAGGGAAAAAGAATTTGAGTTCATTATAAACATCTTCATAATACCTTCCATTCCAAACAAGTCTAATTGAATCCATATAATTATCATCTCCTTCCATAAAATAATCAAGATTGGTAGAAAATTGGACAATTGTATCACCTGAAATACGGTAATAAGATCTATTAACACCTACATTATTTTCTCCAAAAAGTTCAGGTTTTGGGCCAACGTAATACCCTTTAATTAATTCACTTTCATTACAGGAGAATAAAGTCAGAACTATGAGTACTCTTAAAAATTTGATCATTAGATTTAGATTATTTGAAATATATTAAAATTAGACTTAGCATTACTAAAAATCTGGAAGAAAGGAGTAAAACTCATATGTCAAGATATTTTTGTTATCATATATTACCACGAGTTAAGGCCCTAGGAATATATAGGATCAGAATTGCTACCACTGGCCAAGAGTAAAGGTTATTTACTCCAAATAATTTTACCATCCAGTAAAGCTGAGATATAACTGGTAAAAACATAGATAAAATAAATGCTATTAAACTAACCTTATAAGCTATAATTAGAGTCCAAATATAAAGACCAATGGCTAATATTGGATAAATTGAAAATAGTAGTGATTAACAGTTAGCTATCAGTTGTTTCGAAATATCTATTAAGGGTTATAAGTGACTCAATACCTGGGTTTTAAAACTATCTGCAATTATTGAATATTATATATTTTTATATGTCTTTAAAGCAATGTTTCACCTAAATGACACCATATGCATTTTCTGCATCTTTTGCATTTTGTGATTGTATTTAGGTAATATCGGTCATAATATGACAACCCCTTATTTAAAGTTCCACATCTTCTACTACGATTAAAATACCAAATTCCTCTTCTGATTTTTCAGTAGATTCATAATTTTCATAGAAAAGTCTGGTTTTTGGTTTGTAATATTTCCCTTCTCTATAGTTGAGGGTGTCCAAAAAATTGGTAATTCTGGTACGATACTTTATTGGATAAACAAGGGTGGCTGCAAGAACATAGCTCTTTTCTAAAACCATTATTTGTAAAGAAAAATTTTCACCTGGAAGGTTATAAATGAAATTGTAAACATTATCCAAATTGTCTTGTATGTTTCCGCTATCTGGCTCTCCATATTGCTTTAAGACAGTTGGTTTAAGATCCTGAAGATTTTCGAGGTTTTCAAGGTATTGAACAATGTCAAAGTTATCATCTTGTTGTGCTCTCACTACTGCAGTTATTATAAATGCAAACAAAGAGAGTATTAGTAATTTTTTTTTCATAATAATTAGTTTCAATTTATACTTTGTGTTAAATAGCTTAAAATTGTAGTGACAGGAATTTAAAGTAGTTGCATTTAATTACAAATTCCGGTTTTGTGTTTAATCCAAAAAATTAAAGAGGATTAACCTTAAATGTATCATCCTTTTGAAAATCAAAAGAATATAGATAGGTTTGTGTCCCAAAATATGGACTTTTTAATTTAAACCTCACGTGAAAGAGATCATCTCTTTGCTGTCTTATTCTAATGCTATTTTCAACTAACTCATCTTCTAAATAGAACTCTACATACTTTTCGACATTCATTTTAGCCTCTTCAATACTAATATAGGGCTCATAGAAATCTATAGAATCTTTCTTTCTCTGTTCACGAAGTTCAGTTCTAAATTTTGACTTTGAAATTTTCCTTAAAGTATCTCCGAAATACCCTATCCCTTTCTTTAGAACTAACTTAATTTCTATGTTCTTCATTATTTCTTCAGATGAAGGGTCTTTCCCAATTTTCTTAAATTTATCATACCCAGTTGTATCAAATATAAACCTTACAGTATCTTCCCCTATAGTCTCATATTTGGAATTAAAGCTCTTAAAAGGATAAAAACCCCCATTTGGCCTTCTTGTAGTACGATATTTTTTTTCTATTTTATTCCACACATAAGTTGTAGAATCCAATACAAGTTCTTCGATTTGATATCGAGTAACAGTATCTCCTTCTATTTTTAGCAAACCTGTATCATTATAGTTATATTCCTTATCAATGACTTGAAAATATCCTTCTACTACTTCGTTTTCATTATTGCATCCTACAATTAATAACAAGAAAATTACTGATGTTATATTTTTTAAATTCATTCTAATTATTGTTTATAATCAATTCTTGAGTTAATAATTTTTTACTTATCATATATGATAACCACTTAAACCAAATATATAACAATTTTTGAGTTGTCTTAAATGACAACCAAATGAGAGATGAAACCTTACAGAAAAAAGTAGGTCTGCGTATTCAGGAGTTGCGAAAACTCAAGAATGTCTCTCAGCAGGAATTAGCTGCAAAATGTAATTTTGAAAAATCTAATTTATCTCGATTGGAGTCTGGTAGAGTTAACTCCACCTTAGCCACCCTTAATAAAGTAGCTCAAGAATTGGAAGTAAATATAGTAGAACTTTTTGAATTTTAGCTATTATAAGAATCTTTTCCACCTCAGAAGATCTTCAGGATTTTTGGTTTCATAAAACTTCTTTACCATACTCTCCTCTATAAAACCAGAGTCACACATCATAAAAAGTTCAATAAAATGATGCGGATACATATCTTGCATTGTAGTTGCATAGCGAAACTTTTTTAAGTTGACTGAGCATCCTTCATTCTCACAAAAATCCATCTGGAAAAAGCAATTACATTCTGGCAAGCTTGCTTTTTCAGGAAACAGCAGTCCTAAAGTTAATTTATTAAATACTGCTGTGTTCTGCTCTAAGGATTCCCAGTCCCAGCATTCTTCAAATTCTTTAATCAATTTAAAATTCCAGCTAATATTCTTGTTCTTAGAAAGGCACTCAAAATTCAAATCATTTTTGAACAATTTCAACTGATAAAGAGTAAAAGGATAAATCTCAGAAATTAGCTTATTGAGTATTTCAAAGGAAATTTGATTCATAAAACTTTGAACATTTTAGCTATTATAATAATCTGAAATTATTTCAAATTTAAGATTTATCCCTTTTCATTAGAAATTGAATACCTCAGCACGTTTATAGCAAACCATTATCTGCAAAACTAAAATAATTCTCTTTAGTAATAATTAAATGGTCTATTACCTTTATATCTAAATAGTCTCCAGCAGATTTCAATTTTACTGTTAACCTTTTATCACATTCACTGGGCTGTAAGTTTCCACTGGGATGGTTATGAGCTAGAATTATATTTGAGGCATTGCACTTTAGGCTTACACTAAAAACTAATTTTGCATCCACAAGAGTACCTGAGACTCCTCCTTTAGATAGGGAATAAATACCAAGTACTTTGTTTGCCCTATTTAGTAATAAGACTTTGAATTCCTCTTGAAGCTCCAGAATAGATTTATCCCAACAAGACAAGGTCAGTTTATAAGCGCTTTCGCTATTTGTAATTTTAGTTTTCTCACTCCCATTGCTTGAATAAGATACTTTGATCTCACTAATAGTTGTTTTTTCCATTTGCTGTACATTAAAAAAAGGGATTAATAGGCTACTCCCATTAATCCCCTATTAAATTTATTATTGAACTCCATTCTCTGAGAAGAATTTTACGGGATTTTCCTTTTTCACAAACTCATCTATAGTAGAATTACTTCTTTCAATTTTAGAAGGTTCTTTCTCAACTTCTTCAGGAGTGTATTCATACCTGAAGTCCAGTTCTATAATCTCGCCTGTTTCTTTAATAGTGAATTCGTAAGGCTCTACCTCAACCTTCTCTATTCTACCAGGCATTTCTGTTCCAACAATGGATTTACAGGTTTCCTCATCAAATGTTGATGGGATGGTTGCCTTGCGTGCTGTAACATAAAACTTATTGGTCTTTTGGGATTTAACCATCTCAATACCACCTTGAAGTTCTAAAACATAAAACACTTCTCCAGCATCAGTTTCTCGTTCTTTGTAATTAATAATTGTTACCATAATCTTTGAATTTTTGAGTTGAACATTTTAAGTTAATTTCAACAAAGGGTCTCCAGAAGAAAAACACAGCTATCACCTTGGTTTTATTACCTGACAAAAAAATCTTTTTGAAATTAACTTAGCGGGGGGTTCTCCCCTTCCTGAGACTTGGTGGGGGTTTTTAAATGGGGTCTTTTGTATATGCATAAAACGTTCAGGATTTTTTAAGAAAAAACTTTTTAAGGTTATCATATTTGTTAACTTTATTACCTCAATATTTTTAGAATGCTACCCTACCTATTATTCTGAGATTTATCATATTAAAAACTACATCGTATGAAGGGTTTATTACCTATATTCATCACAGCACTCTTATATTATGGCTGTGAGACTCAGGATTGCAAAGAGTTACCAGAAACATTTCAATCTTATTTAGAAGCTGAGAAGGAAATTGAAAGAAGTTCCTTTAAAATTAAAGAACAGCTTGACACTTCAAGAAGTAGTTGGATAAGTGATGCAAAATATTACTCTTGTAATGGGGAGTATGGTTATTTATCAATATCTACGGAAGATAATAATACCTACATCCATACTAATGTACCTATAGGCATTTGGAGCGGGTTTAAAAAAGCTGAATCTTTTGGAAAATACTATAATAGAAACCTGAAAAATAAATACCAACTATAAAATGACATCAAATCTCTGAACCTAACTATATGGTCATTTTTTTAAAAAGCGGATCAGTTGAAAGAAGATATCAATCTCAAGTCTGAATATTAAATTTTTGAATCTAACAAAACTAATTTCCAAACCTCTTAATTATGAAAATAAGAATACTCTTTGTTTTAATTATTTTTTCCTCAATCCCTGCTTTTGTATCAGCCCAATCTACCAAGGAAATTAGTTATGAAGATGTCACTTTAAAAATTCCCGAAGATTGGTTTCATAGGACTAATCAATTTCAAAATGGAGGCTCTTTAAATATTGGGAAGGAAGGAGAAAAAAATTCCATAACAATTAATTTTTGGGAAGCTAAGATTCCCTCTGAAGAAATTCTCAATTTCAATAAAGCAAATTTTTCAAAATTGGATTTATTTAAAAATGCTAAATACTCTGAAACATCTGAAGTAACTTTTAATGGATTTCAAGCTAAACGGTTAGAATTCTCCACAAATTTTCAAAACCAAAGTTTTGTGGGGAAGATGATAGCTTTTAATCGCAATTCAAGATCTTACCTGGTGATGTATAATGCAATACCCCAATTTAGCAATAGTTCCACACTTCAGGACATATTAGCTTCAATAAAAATTTTTCATTAGATTTAGATTGTTAATTCTAAGGACATTTTTAAATAGATATCCAAATCAACTTATAATTCACTTCATTATATATGCCCACACTACATTGGATTGGTAAAGAGAAGATTATTAACCACCACCAGGAAGTACCTTATAAAATTTTAGATAAGCAATACACCTACAGCAATGGTAAGCAATCTCAGGATGGAAAAAGTGAAAATAAGATTATTCACGGGGACAACCTCGAAGCCCTTAAAAGCCTACTACCGGAATATGAAGGGAAAGTTGATTCAATATACATAGACCCTCCCTATAATACAGGAAATGAAAGCTGGGTGTACAATGATAATGTAAGCCATCCTAAATTAAAAAAATGGCTTGGTGAAGTTGTAGGTAAAGAAAGTGAAGATCTTACAAGGCATGACAAGTGGTTATGTATGATGTATCCAAGACTGAAGCTACTTCGCAAATTACTACACAGTGATGGCTCTTTAGTTATTAGTATTGGCTACCAAGAGATATTTAATTTAATTCAAGTCTGCAATGAAATTTTTTCTGATAGACAAATAGTTACCTTAACTGTTCAAACGTCTGGGGGAAAGCCTTCAAGAGGTTTTAATTATCAGCACGAATATTTAATTTTTATTGTTCCTTATAACTTTCAAGCTAACAATCTTAATTATTCAGGAGGCAAAGAAAGATCACCATTTGAAGGGCTAACCCTCGCTACATTTGACAAAATACAGCGGCCCAATCAAACCTATCCTATTTATATTGATTTAAAAAATGGCAATTTCATTGGCACGGGTAAAACTTTACAACAACGAGTAAAAGAAGGAGAATATAAAGGCGAACTAAAAGATTTTATTTATGATTATAATGAAGCACCTGAAGGAAGTGTTGCTATATGGCCAGTAACCAGTAAGGGTAAGGATTGTGTATGGAGATTAATACCCTCAAGGCTTAAAAGTGATTGGGAAAAAGGATATATAAAAATCAGCATCAATAGAAATAATAAAAGCAAGAATAAATACAGTATTCAATATCTGCCAAGTGGAGTTATTCAGAAAATACAGAAAGGATTATTGGAAGTTGTAGGAACTGAAGGTGAAGCACCTACCCTATCTTTTGGTGAAAATAAAACTGTTGGCGCTCAAATACCAACATTATGGTTGGAGAAGGCATTTCATTCTGTAAAAGGTACAACGCTTTTACATAATATATTTCAGGAAAAGATTTTTAATTATCCCAAGCCCCTGGAATTAGTAACAGAAATTGTAAGAGCAATTTCCGCTAAAGATTCTATCGTCTTAGATTCCTTTGCTGGTTCAGGTTCCACAGCCCATTCGGTTTTAAACCTGAATAAAGAAGACGATGGCAACAGGAAATTTATTCTGGTAGAAATGGAAGATTATGCTGAAAACCTTACTACTAAAAGGGTTAAACGGGTAATTAAAGGTTATGGTAAAGACACTAAAGCAGTAGAGGGAACAGGTGGAGATTTTAATTATTATACTTTAGGTAAACCATTGTTTCTGGATAATGATTTATTAAATGAAGAGGTAGATTTAGAGGAAATTAAAAGATATGTATGGTACTCAGAAACTAAGTCTGAATACGCTAAACAAACAGAGGCTTATCTTTTAGGTAACTATGAAGATACAGGTTATTACTTTTTCTATGAAAAAGATGGTTTAACCACCCTTAACGAAAGCTTTCTCAGGAATATAAAAACTAAAGCCAGCCAATATATTATTTATGCTGATAACTGTCTTTTAGATAAGAACCTAATGGATAAATATCATATTGTATTCAAAAAAATCCCAAGGGATATTACCAGATTTTAAAATGTATTTATGGAATTAAAGCCATACCAGCAAAAAGTAATTTCAGATTTAGAAAATTTTTTAGAACACCTACAAATTGCAGGTACTCCTGCTAAGGCATATAAAGAATATTGCAAACAACAATTTGGAGATTATTCTTTAAAATTGGGTGAAAGTAGTTCAGGGATGAGACCTTATAAAGATAATATCCCTGGAGCAACTCATATAGCCATTAAAGTACCAACAGCAGGAGGAAAAACCTTTATAGCCGTAAATGCCTTACGTAGTATTAATAAATATTTTAGCCAGGGTAATCCTAAAGCAGTTGTATGGTTAGTTCCCTGGTCAAATTTATTACAACAAACTGTAAAGAACCTCTCTTCCCCCACTCATCCTTACAGAACTAAGCTCAACAGTTTATTTGGGAACAGGGTTGAGGTGTATGAAAAAGATCAGTTACTGCAGGGAGCTAATTTCAACCCTACTTCAGTTACAGAACAGCTTAATATTTTTGTTTTTAATTTCAGCAGTCTTAGAATTAACTCAAGAAAGAAAGACGACAGGAAAGTATATCAGGAAAATGGCCAGTTAGAGTCATTTAGGGATTTTATTGATCCAGAAATACTTTTAGAGGATACTGATGAAACTGCATTGATTAATGTGATTAGAAGTTTAAATCCTGTAGTTATTGTAGATGAAAGTCATAATGCTGAAAGTAAGTTAAGTGTGGAGATGCTATCTAACCTCAACCCTTCTCTCGTATTAGATCTTACAGCAACACCTAAAAGTAATAGTAATATTATAAGCTTTGTAAATGCGCTGGCACTCAAAAAAGAGAATATGGTGAAATTACCCGTAGTGGTTTATAATCATCATAAAAAAGAAGAGGTAATAAGTAGCGCTTTGCAATTACAGCGAAAATTAGAGTTGCTGGCTATAGAAGAGGAAAAAGTTACTGGCAAATATATTAGACCAATTATTCTGTTTCAAGCCCAATCCAACATTAAAGGAAAGGACAATACCACTTTTGATAAAATAAAAGAAAAACTTATTAGTCTTAAAATCCCAGAAGAACAGGTTAAAATTAAAGTGAGTGGTAAAGATGAGTTAGAAGGTGTGGATTTAATGGCTAAAGATTGCCCTGTGAGGTACATCATTACTATTAATGCTCTAAAGGAGGGTTGGGATTGTCCCAATGCTTATATACTGGCATCACTTGCTGATAAGTCTTCAGCAGTAGATGTAGAACAAATTTTAGGTAGAATACTTAGACAACCTTATGTAAGAAGGCACCAAAGCCCTTTACTTAATCTGGCATTTGTACTTACAGCATCAGCAAAATTTAATGAGACCTTAGAAAATGTGGTTAATGGGCTTCAGGATGCTGGCTTTAGTAAAGACGATTATTACGCTGAAGAAGCTCCCGAAGAAGAAATGAGTCCAGGTGAGGTATTGCAGGAAGACCTATTTGAAGATGAAGATAAAAGCAAACCAAAATCCGATGATGAGTTTGATGTAAATACCATAGAGTTTAATCCTGAAGAAGAAGTTTCTTCAGAGAATATAGGTGATACCGTAAACTCAATTACAGAGAAAGCAGAAAAGGAGGGAAAAGCCTATGAAGCTAAAGTTAATGATATAGAAATTGATGATACTACAAACTTTTTTGGTGCTGTGAATAAAAATCAACCTAAAAGATACACCATAGACAGCAGGTTTAAGGATATTATTGAAACCCTTAGACTTCCGCAGTTTTTTAGGACTGTTGATAGAGAGGAAATTCACCAAGATATCTTATTTGAGGAATTAGCAGAATATGAAAGGTTCTTAAATAAAAACAATCTTTTAGATGGTTTCAATCTGGCAAACCAAAATTCTCAAATAGACTTTGATGCTGTTGACGCTGATATTTATACTGTAGATTACGATAAACATAAGAAAGAAGCTACTGTAAATCATATTAAAGAACGTACTAAAAAAGTGCTATTAGATAACATACTTTCTAAACCAAAAGACAAACAGGTAGTAGAAGTGAGTGGACATATTGTGGCACGATTAGGTGATATGACACCAATATCTGAACAGGACCTAAAAAAATATGTAGGTAGGGTATTTGACAATTTCTCTACAGACCAGATTAGGGATATTATAGACAATCCTTTTAACTATGTGCAAAAGATAAAGCAGAAAATCAATCAGCTCACGCAAAATTATGCTAAGGAAAGATTTCAGGTTTTGTTAGATGCTAATGAAATTAAGGTTAAAGAGCATTTTGAGTTCCCTCCCCATATTATGCCATTTAATCCCAGTACTTCTATAACCAAATCATTGTATGATAGAGAAGACTCTATGAACAATTATGAGCAGGAGATGATAATGGAAATAGCAGGTTTAGATAATGTAGTTTTCTGGCATCGAAATTTATCCAGGGGAAAAGGTTTTTTTATTAATGGATTTGAAAATAACCATTATCCAGATTTTATTATTTACACTAAAAAAGGAAATATTGCTATCATAGAAACTAAAGGTGATGACAGGGATAATGATGACAGCAGGGATAAAAATAGGTTAGGAAAAACCTGGGCTGAAAAAAGTGGTAATAGCTTTAAGTATTTTATGGTATTCCAGAGTAAAAAGGTGGAAGATACTTATACAGCAAAAGGGATAATTGAGGTTTTAAAAATGTTATAATATGGGTGAATATTCAAAAGCAATTGGAGAACAAGGAGAAGAAATAGTTGAAAAAACTATCAAAGAATTATTTGGTTTTAGCAGTTATAGAAAAAATATAGACATTGATTGTTCTTTTCCTGATGACCATAATGTAAAAAAAAATTCAAAAAGAAGGACACATGGCATTGATGGCTTAATTTCTTACAAAAATCCACTAATTGATCATTGTTTAGAAATTGGAGTAGTTTCTGTGAAATTTACTAATAAGGAGTACCCCAATCAAGCCAGGAAAAAATTCAGGGAACACTTTAAAGATCTTGCCTGGACTTTATCTTGCTTTAAACACTCTGAAACTAAATCAGATATTGAAAGTAAATCTCGTAATGTTCATAAAACAAATATTACTGGAATTTTATTCTGGTTATCTAACAATGATCAATCCTATGATGAAGACTTATCTGCGGAAATTGCTAAAGCAGAATTTGGGGGAGACGGTTTAAAATTTGAGAAAATAATTTTTATAGACAATGCACGTCTAAAGTTCCTGTACGAAGTACTATCTGAATTACCTTCAAAATATACTAACCCTAAAATTGATTTTGTTTACCCAAGAACAGGGTTCAATAATTCACCAGAATATAACTTGGGATATGGAAAAGAAATACCACTATCATTTCTGGCAAATGATATTATTCCAATAAGAGTTGAAGAAAATAGTAAAGTTATTCTCCACTTAAGCTGTAGAAAAAATTTTGACACAGAAGAATTAGTGAAAATCATTGGTTTAGCCCAAAGTTTTAATCAATTATCCGCTACAAATAAAACTATAATTGGATTTCCAAATTATAATCAAGTAAATCATTCTGATTCTGTTCAACAAGCTATAGGAACATTAGAAGATAAAAATTTTGCTAATCAAATTGAAGTTTTAGGAAATTCTAAAGATTATCGAAATAATTAATATGAAAAATACCAAGCCCAACTCTTTTCTTCCGTATGGCGAGAATCTGAGAGTCTTAATCGCTCATTCTGATCTTAGCATTTCAAACCACAAAAATATATTGAACAGTAAAGGTATATTTTTAGGAAATTATGACAAAAATAGGACTGTTCCAGAATTAATGAATATTCTGTTAGATCCTTCTGAATTTTCGGAGCTTACAGAAATGCAGTCTGAGAAAGAAGATAAAGTTAAATATAGAACTCTTAAATTACCGTGGGACAGTAATGTGGCCCCACTTAAGGCAATCCCAGAAAATTTTAATTTAAATAAATTGGTAAAAGATAGTTTTGACTACGTACCTACATATACTGTTATAGGTAACCCCCAATTTAGAAAAGTTAAAGGCGAAAAAGGAAAAATAAAGTTGGACTTTCAAATTGAAAGAGAAAATCCTACAAAAGGATGGGATGAAAGAATATCTGTGCACGAGGGTAGTCTGACTTTAGAAAAAAATTCAAAGGGAGATTTGCATTTAATAACGACAAAAACCCATACAGCTAAGGAAACAAATGATTTAGGTGAAATTGTTTTAAAATCACTTAAAGACCATTTTAAAAAAGAATCTTATGTTAAAAAAGAAGAGGATTTTGAAAGAATTCTATTCAATCATTTTACAAATAAAAATAGAATAAAATTTTTATTTGGTTTTACGGGAAATTTTAATCGTAGCTTAATCTTCAAAAAGTTAACAGATCTTTCAGTAAGTCCAGATCCTAAAGAAACACCACATGAAGATTTGAAAGATTTATTAGATGGAATAAATCAATTAAGAATTAAGGGTAAGTCACTCCAAAGTCACGTACTCATTTCACAACAGGATTATCATGAAAAGATTGTATTTAGTTCAATTTTAATTAAATATGATTTTAAAATGTCAGAAGGCAATGGAAACTGCAGTGTAGAATACGTTTTTAGCGAGTATGAAGATCAGCAAGATGTTAATTCTGAATTTCAATTTTTAGTTCAATCTATCAATGTTGACCAACCTTTTAGACAGTTTGCTAATAAAAATAAAATTAGAGAAAATGTGAATAAAATTCTGGAAGCTGAAAAAATTAGTTTATATGAAAAATATAAAAACTAAATGATCCTGTGTGGCAATTTGTCTTCCAAATTATTAATATTCTTGGTCTACCCCCCCCCTTTATTACATGAATTCACAAACCATCTTCCCGGAAATAATGACTAAGATGATTTAGGGTGAGATACTTACAAATTATTAACTCTCAGTCCAGTTATCAAAAAGCACGATAGAATTGTTTCTATCCTTGAGCTTTTAAGTAGCTACTAAAAGAATTGTATGGCAACCTACTTCCCCCCTTAATATTTCTGTCCATAAACTCGTTACATTCTTCTTCTGAAAGAATAAGTTCATCAAATGCCTTTTTCAGAAAATCCAGAGTAGTTAAATATTCAATCGAATTCATTTTACAATAAGTGGATATATCCTTCAAATTACTACTTCCAATTACATTATTAGTAAATTTGCAGTAAGCCATACAAGCACTTTCTCCTTTTCCAAACCTGTTAAGAAGTTCGCTATATTCCATTAATATATCCAAATTATGTTCTTGTTGTTCCAATTCCATTATGGAAATCTCCCCGCTGTCTAGAAGATCCTGCAATAAATCGTTTAGAGCTCCTGGCAGTATTTCAAACTCTAATAAGATATCACAGATAATATATTCATTTGAAAATATCTTTGGCAAGATAGATAACATCTTACCTCTATAAAAATGTATTATTACATCAGCATCTAAAATGATTTTTTGAGTATCGTTCATTATTTACTGAGAACTTTCATCAATTCTAGATAATGACCTTCTGAAACTTTATTTTCATCCAATAATTTCTTTGCCACTAAACCGTAATCTCCTATTACTTTATTATGATTTCCGGATTCATATAAATCTATAGGAAAACCATACTCAGATACCTTTTGTTTAATACTATAGGAGGAATGTTCCTTCCTTTTTTTTTCATCTATAAGTTTTAGGCTTTTTAATCGGTAAAGCAAAAATGTATGAGAGACTTCAAAAATTTGTTCTAACCGAAGTAATGTACCAACAGTAATTGCATTTTTCTTTAATTCTGATTCAGGTATATTGTCCAATAAAGCTTCTTCAGGCAACAAAAACAAAGCAGCAAACAAGTTTGCTTTTTGTTCAGTTCTTTTATTCCCATCCAAATCTGATATTTGGCATTTATGAGTCTCAAAATCTTTTTGAAATCTTAAATGATATAATTCGTGGGCAACGGTAAAGTTTTGACGACCTATTGCTTGGTCACTATTTACAAGAATAAAATCAAAATTATTATACCTGAAAGCCATTCCTGAAAAATCATCAGAAAGAGGCTTAAAATAAGTAATGACATTAATTTTAAAGAGAATCGAGTGAAGATTAACAGGTTCACTGTTAGTATAACCACATTCTTCTCTAAGAGAAATTACTTGCTTTTTTAAAACTGGATCAATTGACATTTATCAATTTCTGCATTTTTATATAATTCTTTATAAGCTCGTGAAAATTAGTAATAACCCTGATGTCTTGATCAGCCATATCTGCTGACCTAAATGCAAAACTAGCATTGATTTTAGCAACATCAAGATCCTTTTCCAATAAGGTTTTCAAATCAACACAAAAGAGATCACTCAATTTGGTCAACAGAGGTACAGAAGGAATTTCTTCTCTTGAATAATTCTCATAATAGGATAACTGAACTCTACTTATTCCTAACTGGTTAGCAACCTGATCTTGCGAAAATCCCATTGATTCCCTAAGCATTTTAATATTCAATCCTATATAATTCATATCCCCCACTTTATGTTACAAACATAGATCATTTTTTTGATTCAATAAAAAATGTAACAAAAATTTGGGAAATTTAATTTCAAAATAAAGTAGGCCCAGCTTTAAACTGGGCCATCATTCAACTCAAAAACCAACGATATTGAGAATCACCATTGATTGCCTTTGAGATGCCTTGAGTAAATTCAAATGCATTTACCCCTCTATCAAGAAAAGTGTCAATATATGAGCTCTTATTGGCACCTGTAAGCAAGTTATAGACCTTCCATAAGTTAATCTCTCCAGAATCATTACTAAAGCTTTTATCCCTATAGTAATTCCTGGCTACTGTATTAAAATGGTTATCATTTAACAGCAAATGAGGAAGGTTATTTTTTTGTTTCTTAGGCAAATGGTGGTATAACCTTAACTTACCAAGCAATTGTGCAAATTGACTTTCATTTAGTTTATCGTTAGCCAATTTCTCCAAACCTTTAACTTGTACAGCAAGATTAAAGGTCAATATTATTTCCTTGATTTGCTGTTGCAATTCACTGTGTGAAGAAGCCAGGAGATCTTTCTTAAAACCATCAGAGCTAACACATAAATTCAGGCATACCATATTGGTAAACCCTATAAAGAACTGGAAATTTTCCATTTTCTTTCTGCTGTACAAATTCTCATTGTTATAAGCTCTCACACCTCCAAAACTCAACATAATCTTGTTTCCATTTATAGTGGTGGTAATTCCTGGTATCTTGGAAACAAATGCCATTCTTTCATAATAGATCGTTTTATGCTGGCTTTCTAAATCTTTGACAGGAATATGTAAAGCATCAGGAGTTCTGCCCTTAATCATATGAGAAGTTCTAATCTCGGGTGATTCAATAAACTCATTGGGGAAATGTTGAGCAATAGTCTCCATAGTTGATTCAATAAATTCCTGATGTGTTATGGTTTGCTCATTATCTTTTGCAAATACAGGTACTACGCACTCCTTTCTTAAATGAGAAAGGCTAACCTGAGATGTGTTAGCCTTTATAAAAGAAGTACCATTAGTACTTTGTGGGATAATCGTTTCTTCTTGAGTTAAAACATCCTCCCTCTTTTCCTGCTGTATTTTACGATTATTTGTAGCTATTTGAAATTCCATTTTGTTGAGTGTTTTTGTTTATTATTTGGTTTAAAAAATCCTTTTTGGCTATAAAATCCTTTTCCAGTTGCTTACTAATTTCTGGGCAAGACCTGTAAAGTTGTCTTAGTTCATTTAAATTTGAACATTCCTCAATTTTAGATTTAACTTCAGGAATAGAAGCCTTACTCCTACTCCAGGACAACAGTTTCCTACCTGTTGATGAGTTTATAGTAAATTCAGGTTTATCCATAAACAAACCTGTCCTGTCCTTTGAAGCTGTGGCATTATGTTTAATATCAATATCAAACACCAATGTAAATTCGTAGTCAATGCCATCACGCTGTACAGCCTTTAAGCCTACTTTTTCTGGCACATATTTCCCATCTCTATTATTCAGCACATAATCCTGTTTAGTTCTAATAGTGGCAATTATGTGAGAAGATGATTGTAGGATTTTATCAGTAAATGCTTTTTGCCTGGGAGTTACCTTATTCCAATTGGTAAAGCTATTTCCAGTCAAAGAAGAATGAAAGTCTAATAGAAATTCCCAACAATGGGTAATACTATCAAGAATAATAACCTCTACTCCTGCTTTTTCACAAACTTCAATAGCTTCAATATATCTTTCTGGTGAATATGGAGATTTTAAAGTGAGGACATTATAATCACCTAAATGGGCATATAGATCAGCTGAACCAGATTCAGTATCTATAATTGCTATCTTAGAGTAATCTCCATCACTTAATCCTTTAGCCAGCAATAATGCTGAATACGTTTTTCCTGCGCCAGCAGGTCCTTGAAGAGCCATTTTAATTTTAGCCCTTTTTCTTTCTGATTTTCTTAGTTCCATAATACAAATGAGTTTTGAAAATTAAAAAGCCACACATAAGTGCAGCTTTATTGATTAGTGTATTTGATTTTTAGTTATGCGTATAATGGCTCTGGTTCTTTAAATAAAATCTTATTAGCTTCATCCAAAACTGAATCCTCGAACTCTTTCAAATAGGACATCGTAACAAGAACACTTGAATGACCCATAGAAGCAGAAATTATTTCAATAGAAACCCCATTATTGTACATATAGGTAGCATAGGTGTGCCTTGCAACATAACTGGTTATAGGCTTTGAAATGT
>JGI1221J13441_10000554_pt1 | contig 16655 bp, 17 predicted proteins | sample LakVidmifraction_4_FD_13441 | JGI IMG/M metagenome (IMG submission 13441) | reverse complement strand
TAGAACAAATTATAAATTCACGCGCACGAAGAAATTTAAGGAGGTGATAACATGGATCGAGAAAGTATACATGAGTCTTTGACAAAAAAACTAGAAAGCAAATCCGCAAACCTAGCCCATTTTGCTGATCTTGTTAATGATTATATGAATTTTTGGGATGTGAAGAACGCCTTAAATGATGATCTGAAAGCGCGCGGTGTTATGTATACAGATAAGTCAAGTGTTGGGGTAGATATGCAAAAGAATAATCCCAGTACAAAAGAACTTGTAATGGTAAATAGACAAATGCTTTCAATTCTAAAAGAACTGGGGTTCAATACGTCGGATATCGGGGCAAATGATGGTGACGACGAAATGTAAATATATTGATGATTATATCAATGCGGTACGATCTGGTGAGATAATATCAAGTAAGGCAATAATAAAAGCTACATACATTGTAGAAAATAAATTGAAAAATCCTGATGTATTTATTGATGTTGATAAAATAGATAAAGGCATCGAATTAATAGAAAGATATTTTGAAATAAAGTTCCTGGACTGGGAGCTTTTTATTTTTGCTTTAATTCATTGTTTTTATAAATCAACAGATACGGTTGTGTTTAATAAATTCTTAATAATGATGGGGCGTGGTAATGGTAAGAATGGTTTTATATCACCGTTGGGTTGGTATCTAACACTCCCTGCTCATGGGATTGATGGATACAATGTTGATATAGTGGCCAATAGTGAAGATCAAGCGGAAACATCTTTTAATGACGTGTACGATATGCTAGAACGTACATGGTCAAAGTCAAAGAAATGGTTTTATAAATCAAAGCAACTCATTAAAAATAAGATCACAAACTCTTACATAAAATTCAATACGTCCAATGCCAGGACAAAAGATGGTAAACGAACCGGGGCATTAGTATTTGATGAAATCCATGAATATGAAAATTATACAATGATTTCAGTATTTACGAGTGGCTTTGGTAAGAGAAAACATTCTCGATCTTTTTACATTACAACTCAAGGCCATGTGCGTGAGGGGGTGTTAGATGATGAACTAAAAATCGCTGACGATGTGCTAAATGGTACTATAACAGAATTAGGGTTAATACCCCTACTCTATCAGATAGACGACGAAAAAGAAGCTATGGATCCTAAAATGTGGAATAAGGCGTGTCCGTCATTAAAATATTTTCCTGAGTTACAAATAGAAATGCAATCAGAGTTTATAACGATGAAATATGATTCTCACGTTGAGCAAGAATTTTACACCAAGCGTTTAAACTTTCCGAAATCCGACAAAGAAATTGCGGTGACAGATTGGGAAAACATTAAGATCACAGATAAACCACTAATCGACTTAATAGGGCAATCATGTACTTGTGGTATTGATTATACAAAAATAAATGATATGGCATCGGTTAATTTACATTTTAAAATCGATGGGATTAGATATGATATTAATCATTCATGGTTTTGTGTTAACTCGGCAGATTTTAAACGTGTAAAAATGGATAAAGAAAAATTAAAAGGCATGGGACTTTTAACGATTGTTGATGAGGTTGAAATATCCCCTAGTCTAATAACTGATTATATTTATGAGCAAGCGCAAAAGTACAACATAACAGGGATTGCCCTTGATAATTTCCGTTATGCCTTATTAGCTGCAGCATTAAAAGAAATTGGATTCGATAAGAAAGAAAATAAGAATGTAAAGATGGTTAGCAATAATGATATTTATAAAATTGTTCCTGTCATTGAATCATATTTCGTTAATCAATATTTTGTATGGGGGGACAATCCTTTATTGCGGTGGGCAACGAATAACACAAAGGTTTTATCTAGTAAAGCAAAAACAGGCGTGGACACTGGCAACAGGTATTACGCAAAAATAGAAGGTAGAAGTAGAAAGACAGATCAATTCATGGCGTTGGTTCATTCGATAATTCTTGAAGAAAATCTCGAAGAAGCGAACGGCCTTGTATTATGGGATATGTCAGATATTTATTAGCACCGCGTGGGTGTTATTTTTTTACTCGAAAAGGGGTGAATGTTATCTCGTCAAGTGCAAGACGTTAACCAGACAATTTTAAAAACTAATGAAAGGGGGTAACTAATGGGGTTACTTACATATGTAAGAGATTGGCTGACGGGCAGTATCACGACAGCAACACCGATCAATGAGGATGAATACCAAACTTTAATAACTGAAATAAGTTTTAGAGAATTAGCGTTTAATTCTTGCGTAAATATGATTGCAAATAGTGTGAGTAAATGCGAATTTAAAACCTTCACTAAAAATAAAGAAGTAAAAGAACAAGAATATTACTTGTGGAACATTGAGCCAAACAAAAACCAGAACTCAAGTGAATTTATGCACAAATTAATTTATAAGTTATATCAAGACAATGAGTGTTTAGTTATTTCCGAGGGTGGCGGGTTGTTGGTGGCTGATAATTACACGATGGATGAAAACGCGTTAATTAATAACACTTTTTCCCAAGTATCAGTAAATGATTATAGTTTTAAAAAAACGTATTCTGGTAAAGATGTGATGTTTTTCAAGTTAGCTGAAAAAGATATGCGCAAGGTTGTAAATATGATTTATGATTCATACGGGAAATTATTAAGCTATACTATGAAGCATTATCAAACGTCTAAAGGCACTAAAGGCGTTCTTAATTTAGAAGCGTTGGGCAGTGGTACAGAAAAAGATAAGGAATATCTAAAAGATTTGCTCAATAAACGGTTTAAACCATATTTTGAGAATGATAATTCGGTTTTACCATTGTCAAAAGGTTTCGATTATAAGGAAAACCCTTATAAATCAACTGAAAACACGCGCGATATAAGGGCAATGATGGACGATGTGGGCGATTTTACCGCTAAAGCGTTTGGAATACCACCAGCACTTATTCGAGGTGAGATTGCAGGTATTAGTGATGCTATGCAATCATATCTAACATTTTGTGTGGATCCATTGGTTGATATGATTCAAGAAGAAATCAATCGCAAACGAAATGGTTTTGCAGGTTTTACCAATGGCAATTACTTAAAAATAGACACCAGGAACATAAAGCATGTTGATATTTTGGAATCAGCAACCGCAATTGATAAATTAATTGCAAGTGGCGTTTATTCAGTAAATAATATTCGTGATATTTTAGGAGAACAATTAGTTGAGGAAGCGTTCGCTAATAAATATTTCATGACGAAGAATTACAGTACCGCTGAGGATTTATTAAAAAGTTTGATTGAACCGTCTAATACAGAGTAGGCGGTTTTTTTAATATAGAAAATTGAAAGGGGGGAAATATGAAGAAGAAATATTATCAATTAATTCAAAACGGAACAACGGCAGATATTTATATTTATGGCGATATCACGTCATATCCTTGGGATGAAACAGATGTTTCAAGTTATGGATTAGCTAAAGAATTGGAATCGATCGAAGCAGATACAATTAATGTATATGTAAATTCTTATGGTGGCGAAGTAGCGGAAGGATTAGCGATTTACAACGCTTTAAAAAGACATAAAGCAAAAATAATTACACATGATGATGGTTTTGCATGTTCGATTGCAAGTGTTGTTTTTATGGCTGGTGATGAACGGATTATGAGTAATGCATCATTACTTATGGTTCATAATGCGTGGAATTATTGCGCTGGAAATGCTGATGAATTGAGAAAAGAAGCTGATGATTTAGATATTATTTCACAAGCTGCTTTTAACGTTTATAAACAAGCGATTAACATTGACGATGCTGAATTGCAAACATTGCTAGATGCTGAATCGTGGTTATTACCTGAGCAATGTTTAACAATGGGGTTTGCAACTAGCATTATAAATGACTCAACCAGTGCAGTTAGCCAATGCGCTAAAAACGCACTGATTAAAAGCGTTTTAATGAAAATAGACATTGCAACAATTAGAGAATCAGCTGCAAAAATAGAACCAATCATTGAAATTGAACTAGAACCAGTGCAAATAGAAAAACCAGTTGAACCAGAAACAGAGCCAGAAAATAAACTATTAAAATTTTTACAAGCCTATAACGGCTAGAAAGCGGGAATATATGAAAACTAAAGAATATATGAATTTACAGTTATTTGCGATGAAAAATGCAGATACGATTGAAGTGGAAAGAAAAGAATTATCACAAAAATTCCAAGAAAGCATTAAGTCGGGCGATCCTGAACAATTTGCACAATCTTTAACAGAATTTGGAACGGCATTGCAAGAATCAATTATGCAAGAAGCAAGATCACTTGTTAATGAAACTGATGTAACTGTTTTAGCATCACGTGGAATTAGACAATTGACTTCACAAGAAACTAAGTTTTATCAAAAAACCATTGAAGCAATGCGTTCAAGCAATCCTAAACAGGCATTAACCGATTTGGCGGAAGTAATGCCTGTTACAACTATTGATGCAGTGTTTGATGAATTAATTTTACAACATCCACTTTTAGAAGTTGTTGACTTCGTAAACACAAGTGGATTGATTGAATATATCGTAAATACAAATGCAAAACAAGCGTCTGTATGGGGTGCATTAACATCTGAAATTATAAAAGAATTAACATCTGGATTTAAAACAATCAAAATGGACCTTGAAAAATTATCATCATTTATCCCTATTGCGAAATCGATGTTAGATTTAGGGCCAGTATGGGTTGATAAATATATCAGAACTATTTTAGCAGAATCACTTTCTTGCGGATTGGAAGAAGGCATTGTTAATGGGACTGGAAAAGATATGCCAATTGGTATGAATCGGCAAGTTGGAACGGGCGTTGTTGTTACTGATGGCGTTTATCCTGTAAAAGCAACTGTTGCAGTAACAAGTCTTGATCCTGTATCTTATGGCGCGTTATTGGCCACGATGGCAGTTGATAGCAAGGGAAATTCAAGGATTGTCACAGGTGTAACATTGATTGTTAATCCTATTGATTATTTAACTAAAATTATGCCAGCTACAACCATTCGAGCATCTGATGGAACATATGTAAATAACATTTTCCCAGTTCCAACAAAAGTTATTCAATCGGTTGAAGTTCCAACTGGAAAAGCTATTTTTGGATTAACTAAACGCTATTTCATGGGAATTGGTATGGATAAATCAGGGAAACTTGAATATTCAGACGAATATAAATTTTTAGAAGATCAAAGATATTACTTAATTAAAACTTATGGCCATGGTGAACCTTTAGACAATACAGCGTTTATTTATGCAGATATTAGCGCATTAGTTCCAGCTATTCAAGAAGTAACGGTTTCAGGCACAGTTGCAACTGATGAAGTAGTTTAGGAGATAAATTATGAAAGTGGAGGTAGTGCGACAATTTAAAGATAAGCATACAAATATCCTTTACAAAGTTGGCGATAGGCTAACAATAAATAAAAAGCGGTTTGAAGAAATTCAATCCGCTCCATTTATTTATGTGAATGAAGTAAAAAAAGATGGCGAATAATAATGATAGACTTATTAGGAGACATCCGAAATTATTTAGATGTGACATGGGTTGATTATGATACGGATAAAAAATTGACAGGGATTATTTCACGTGGTATTAAATTTATCGATAATCACGCAGGGGCAGAACTTGATTACACTATTGAGGATAACCCCAGAGCGTTATTATTTGATTATTGCAGATATGCGTGGAGTAATGCTCTTGATGAATTTACAATTAATTATTTACCAGAAATTATGGGTTTAGAAATTAGTGAAAGTGTGAAAGCTTATGAATCGACAATCACAGACGTTTAACGATGGCGTTGTAAACTTTTATACACTAACGGAAACATGCGAGCCGGGAGAAATGCCAGTAGAATCAATGGTTTTAAAGGCAAAATTGAGGTTCAAGCAAAAGACATTAGGATATAACCGAGTTTACATAGCGTCACAAGATGATATTACGATTGATAGTTTAATCCGTTGCCCTTTGCTAAAATCCATTAAAAAGCTTTACATTGCAGTTATTGACGGAGAACAGTACAAGGTCAACGGAATACAAGAGATTGTTGAAGTAATGCCTAAATCAATGGATTTAACCCTCGAAAGGCTAGACGGTGGCTTGTATGACATTTGATAACGTAAAAAACGCACTCTTAAGCGTGTCGAGCAACGTTTATCATCTTACAGCTATTTCTAATCCTCCACTCTCATATATCGTGTGGGCTGAGGACACGGAATCTGGTTCTTTACATGGTGACGGTAAAAAAATAAGCCAAACAATGCAAGGAACGGTTGATTTATACAGCAAAATTGAAAATGATCCCCTAATCGATTTAATTCAAAAAGCTTTTAATGATTATGGAGTAGGGTTTAAATTAAACTCAAACCAATACGAACCTGATACAAAATTGATTCATACCGAATGGGTTTGGGCTATTACGGGGAGTGTAGGATAATGGCAACCGTTAAATTTATGCTTGATGAAGATTTTGCAATTAATCTTGAAAGATATGCGACGGAAAGTGAAGAAATAGCGCAAAAAGCGATCTATGCAGGAGTAGAAATTGTTGCTGATACGATGAAAATAAATCTTAAAAGTATTTTGTCCGATGAAGCGACAGGACAATTAGTTGACGCGCTAGGAGTTACCCCAATTGGAATGATGGGGAGTGAATGGTCGGCACATATTGGGTTTGATGGATACGATAATAACCATATCGCATTCCAATTGATTGCAAGAGTCTTGGAATCAGGAACGTCAACTAGACCTAAAAAACCATTTGTACGCAAAACTATGAATCAAACAAGAACAAAAGTTGCACTTGCAATGAAAAAAGTAGTTGAAGAAGAATTGAAAAAGATCACACGCTAGGCACTGATAAGGGTGCTTTTTTATTATAAAAAATTAATTTAAAAGGAGAAATATATGGAAGCAATACCAGTTAATATTAAAAATTTTTGTTATGCAACATTGATTGATACTGAGGGAGTTATTACCTATGAAACGCCAGTTGCGATCCCTGGTTTAATGGACGTAAAAATTGACATGAAAACAGAGGAATCCAAATTATCAGGTGATGGAAAAACACGTGTTATTGTGACAACAGAGGGTGATTTAACTCTTGAAGCAACACTAAATAGTTTTCCTATGAAAGATCGTGCCGCGTTGTTAGGACGCACCTATGATTCTGTTAAAGGAACATTACTCACAAAAGACGGTGATAGTGCTGTTTATGTAGCAGTAGGATTTGAAATTGAAAATGAGGACACAACAAGTGCTTACACTTGGTTGTATAAAGGTAAATTCTTACAACCATCGAAATCTTTCAAACAAAAAGAAGAAGGAACAGTCACTTTCTCAAATCCAACCTTAAAAGGCACATTCATCGCCGATGATGACGATGAAAAAGCAATTGTTATGGATGAATCAGAGGGTAGCACGCCACCTGAAAGTTTCTTGGCAACAGTTTACAAAACAGTAGTAATATAAACAATTCTTAGGGGCGTAATTGCCCCTCTTTTTAATATGAAAGTGAGATAAAAATGCAATTAAAATTAGGTAAAAAAACGTACACAACAAAGAAATTGACAGGGGCGGCGTTATGGGAATCATTGGAATTTGAAGAAGAACTAAAAAAAGAAGAAGTATTAATAAAAAAATTAAACATGATGGCTGAACAAGTCATTAAATTATATGACAATCAATTTGAAATTAAAGATATTCAAGACGGTTTAAATGCCGATGAAGTATGGCAAATTCTTAATTTACAATGCTTTGGCGTGGGTATAAAAATGGCTAAAAAAATACAAACAAAAAACGATTAGGCAGTGGTGAAACTGGGAAAAAAATCACGTTGTTTGAGTGGTTAAAACTATTTTATTTAGCTCGATTAGATGAAGGGGTCAGCCTTTCGGAAATTGATAAAATGGATATTTTTAAGTATTTAGATTTAGTTGAATACAAACAAGAAAAGAAATATTGGGAAAATCAAAGACGAGTAGTAGCGATGCTAAAAGGATTTTAAATGGGAAGGAGGATAATATATGGCAAATAGTACAGGGATTAAAGTTGCCGTCGAGGGTGAACAATCCTTTAAAAAATCCATTCGAGAAATAAACAGTAGCTACAAAACTTTAAAAACTGAATTGAAATCAGTTTTCAGTGAGTTTGACAAAAATGATAGATCACAAAAAGCATTATCAGCTCAGAATGAAGTCTTAACGAAGCAGATCGAGTTGCAACGGAAAAAAATTGCAGAAACAACGACGATGGTTGATAAATCTACAACGGCTTATGGTGAAAACAATGAAAGTACACAACGGTTGCAACGATCATTAAATACAACAACCGCTGATTTAAACAAGTTAGAAGCCCAATTAAAATCGAACAATAGTGCAATTGCGTTGCAAAGTTCAAAATGGACAGCTTTAGGAACGAAACTTGATACCACAGGTGCAAAAATGACATCTATGGGTGATGGCATGGCAAACGCAGGGCAAAAGATGACAATGGGAATAACGGTGCCATTAATTGCATTGGGTACAGCATCCGTTGTGGCGTTCAAAAATGTTGATGATGGAATGGACACAATCATTAAAAAAACTGGTGCAACTGGCGCAAGTGCTGAAGATCTTGAAAAGATATATAAAGATTTAGGATCAAGCGTTCCTGAGGATTTAAGCGATATCGGTGATGCGATTGGCGAAATTAATACAAGACTTGGATTTACAGGTGATAAATTAAAAATAGCATCGGAAGATTTTTTAAAATTCGCAAAAGTAAATGATATAGATGTTAACTCCGCGGTGCAATTGGTAACGCGTTCAATGGCTGATGCTGGAATTGAAGCAGATGAATATAATTCAGTTCTTGATATGCTTACCGTTGCAGCACAAAAAAGCGGTATTGAAATGGAATCATTAACAACAAACTTGACGAAATACGGCGCCCCAATGCGTGCATTGGGATTTGATACCGAAACGTCTATTGCTATGTTTGCGGGATGGGAAAAAGCCGGAGTTAATACGGAAATTGCCTTTAGTGGTATGAAAAAAGCCATCTCAAATTGGGCAGCAGAAGGAAAAGATTCAAAAGTTGAGTTTCAAAAGACGTTAGATGCTATTAAATCAGCACCTGGCATCGCGGAAGCAACGTCAATGGCTATTGATGTATTTGGCCAAAAAGCGGGTCCTGATTTAGCGGATGCAATTCAAGGCGGACGTTTTGAAATCAATGATTATATTGAGGCCTTAGAAAATTCTGGTGGTGTTGTTGAGAGTACATATGATCAAATTGAAAGTAGTACAGATAATGCGAAAACGGCATTTAATAAGATTAAAATTGCGGGTAGTGAATTAGGCGAAACAGTTCTTGAAACACTTATACCGGCTCTTGAGGACGTAGGAGATGTGATCGGTGATGTTGCTGATTGGTATAGCGACTTAAACCCTGAAATACAAGAAACAATTCTAATGACCGCAGGATTAGCGCTTGCAGCAGGACCATTATTACGTGTTGGTGATGGTTTATTAAAAATCGGTGGAACAATGCTCACAACGTTAGGTACAGTGAGCGCAGCAATGGCCGTAATGACAACAGGAGCCACAGCAGCAACTCCCGCAATTGGGGGGTTGGCAACCGCAATGACATTTTTAACAGGCCCGGTTGGTTTGGTTATTGTAGGTGTTACAGCGTTATCGGTTGGATTGGGTGCGTTGTATATTCACAAAAAAAATAACACGTTGCAAACAAAAGAACAAATTAAACAAAATGAAAAGTTTATTGAAAACAATACAGCGGTCACTAAATCAATCACAACAAATTTAGAAGCGCGCGAAAAAACACTTGCAACGACAGAAAATGAAGTTGTTGCAGCAAAAACATTATCAGAAAAAATCTTTGAGTTGTCAGAAAAGCAGAATAAATCAGCAACAGAAACCGCGCTAATGAAACAAATGATCGATGAATTTAATGCAGTCATGCCAGAAGCTAATTTATTAATTGACGATCAAACGGGTGCATTAAATCTTACAAGAGATGCAGTAATAGAATTAATAACAGTTGAAGAAGAACGAATAAGATTAGTAGCAGTTTCAGAACTATTAATACAAAATGCAAAAGACCAATTAGAAGCAACGCGACAATTGAATGAAGCACAAACAGAAGCAAATAGATTGCAAAATCTTGAAAATACAGCAATAGCAGAAGCAGAAGCGTTAGGCGGAACAAATATACAAGTTAAACAACGATTAAATGCGGCTTATGCTGAATATGATGGAGCGATAGATAGTGCTAATGCGTCAACAGATACTTTAAAAACAAAACAATCAGAATTAAATGCAGAACAAGATAAATTAAATGGTTTAGTATCAGATCCGACCGGTTGGGATGCGTACACAACAAACACGGTTGTAGCTACTGAATCGACCACAAAATTTGCAAATAATTCAAACGCAGAGTTAGAACGGTGGAAAAAAGAAACAGCGATTACAGCAACAGAAGGCGGACAAGGCATATCGGATAATACTCATAAAGGGTTATTACAAATGCCAATTGACGCACAAGTTGAAGCTGAAAATGCTAATAGGGCTCTAAGAGATACTTTTGTTAATAACAGAGGATCTGTTGAAATGACAGTAGACGGAACAGCAACAGGAGTAAAAAATAAATTAACCCCATTGGAACAATTTGCAGAAGACACAGGGATAAATATCAATGGTGGGTTAGCGGCAGGGATGGAAAACTTTGATTTAATTGGACAAGCGGTTGGTGGTGCGGTTGAATGGATCATGGGAAAATTTAGAACAGGATTCGACATGCATTCACCAGCTCGAAAGATGATACCTTTAGGCGTTAATATTATTAAAGGCTTATTTAGTGGTGTTAACAGTTTAAATTTAGGCGATTTTGCAGATAGCATGATAAATAAGATGCTAGATTCATTTAAAAATGGGACGGTTTCAGCAATGTCACTCTTTAAAAAAATGGGTGAAGATGGCGGAGAACTATTATCACGAATGGGAATTAATTTACCGTCGTTTGGATCTTTAGTTGGGGGAATGTTTCCAACCAACTCTCAACAAATAACGAGTGGTTTTGGTTATCGAGATTCTTTTGCAACATCAAACGGTGAGCAATCGAGTTCTTACCACGAGGGTGTTGATATCGGGGCACCACTTGGTGCAGCGGTTAAAAGTACAATCGAGGGTGAAGTTGTCCAAAGTGGTTGGTTTGGCGGTTACGGTAAAATGATTACCGTTGCTTTTGAAAATATCCGAACGATATACGCACATTTATCTCAAATATTAGTAGGAGTAGGGTCACATGTTGACACAGGTCAATTAATCGGTGCGGTAGGTTCGACAGGAAACTCAACAGGTCCTCATTTACATTATGGAGTTTATGTTGATGGTGTCGCAGTTGATCCATTTAGCAATTATAACGGTTATGCGATAGGCACAAATAATGCTTCCCCTGGTGTCCATTGGGTTGGAGAAAGTGGCCCTGAACTTGTAAGTTTTGCAGGCGGTGAAACAGTTTATACAAACCAAGAATCAACAAATATGGTGAATGGAGATAACAAATTATTGACAGATATTAAAGGATTATTAGTACAGTTGGTTGTAAAAAATCCAAATATCATTATGGATGGTAAATTGGTTGGAAATATTTTAGATGAAAGGTTGGGTGCAATGATTTGAGAAAATATTATTTAGTAAATGATATTGGTGTTATCTATGACTTGCAACAATCTTCCATCGTTTTTCTTGGCGGTTTATCAGGGTTGGGTTTTGCCCAATCCGTCACTTACCAAAATCAAAAAGATGGGTTTTTTAGTATAACAAAAACAACACCAATGCAAAAACCTTTAAATGGAACGGTTCATTTTTTAACAGACTTTTATAACAAAGCGCGTGAATTTATTGATTTTATTATTAATAGTGATGGGTTGACGCTAATATATCAACCCCTTGAAACAGAATACAGAATTGATGTGGATTGCAACGTGTTTGATCATAACGGGATCACAGGTGGAACATTGCCAATATCCTTGTCAATGACAGCAAAAACGCCATGGTACAAGGCAGTTCCTATCCTAATTGAATTTGAGCCAATCCCAACGGAAAACGCAAAAATATATACTTATGTTTATCCTTATAATTATCGAGCATCATCGGATGATAACAGTGTTGTTGTCTCCCCGTCGGGGCATTTCCCCGCCGAGTTAACATTTGAAAGTCCAGGACCATTATTAAACTTTGCAATACAAGCAAAAACAAGTGATGGTGAATTAATCGGGCGAATGGAAATTGAGGGATGTGACATTTTGTTAGGACAAACATTACATTATTCGACAAGGGCAAAAGATAGCGGTGTATGGCGAATTTTAGCGGATGGGACAAAAGAAGAATTGATTAATTATATTAATTTAGCAAATACGAACTTTTTTGAAATCACGCCAAATGAAAACACGACAATCTCGATATCTAGCACAGGAACTCAGCCTGACACCGCTACTTTAAAAATCTATGAATATTATAAGGCGGTGTAACATGGATGTATATATTAAAGATAAAAGATCATTTGCATTAAAAACAAAATTGAATTGTTATGCACACAATGCAGTACAATCGATATTTGATTCAAATTCAAGTTTTTCTGTTATTTCCGATGATTCAGATATTTCCGAGGGGGATTTTTTAATTTCCCTTGATCTAAATTTTATTTGCATAATCGACTTGGTAAAAACGACAATTGGAAGTAAAGAAGTAGAATTGACGTGTAGCCAGGTTGTTAATTTGTTCTCGAGAAAATTGTTAACTGAGGGCGAAATACAAATTTCAACGAGCGTGGAGGGATTTATCAAAGCTCAGATCGAAAAGCATTTTTCAACCTTAACTGATAATTATTTTAGGTTGCCATTCATCATCGCAACTAATACGACAGATACGCCATCGACAATGATTATTAATTATGATGCTGATTTATGGAGTTTAAAAAGTTTTATAACAAAGGCACAGCGATTAAATGACATCCAATTAGATTACAGTCTAGATGGTAACAATTTAGCAATCGGAATATCAAAAGCTACAAACACAGCCGTGCAGTTAGACTTTACGGATCCACGATTGACATTGGAAGTTGAAACATTAAGTCAAAAATATATTGCTAAAATTGAAATATATTGCACAGAAAATTCACTGACGACTTATTATTATAAATTAAGCGATGGCACATATACCACGGATTCCACCAATACAAAAAGAATCATTGGAGAGTGGGAAACGATCGTTGTAGACACGATTGATGCGGTGGCTGACAAGGTAGCTGACACATTTGCAACGAACACTTACAGCCATTTAATTGAATTTAGCGTTGAAAAAGATAGTTATTATAACGACGAATTGACGTTTTACAGAAACGCTGATATCAAGTTAAAAAACGGTACAGTGGTAACATCATATATAACAGAAATTGCACGAAACAGTGAAGATAATTTAATACATTACAAGTCGGGGGAATTGCGAACAAAATTAACAGATAAATTATTAAAAGGAGGGATTCTATGAGTTTTAACGGAGTATTTGAAAGACGAAATCGAAGTGCGAAACAAGACGCAATTGCAATGCGAGCGTTAGCAAATAATCATGATTATATTCTAAACGGTTGTGCAATGACATTTACGTCCACAACCGTAACAATTGCGCCAGGTGCAATGATAATTGGTGGTAGAATTATCAATTTTGACACACAATCTACTATCGCAATTGACAGTCCAACCGCGAATGGATATGGACGATTAAAGTTAATTATTGATTTGAGTTTAACAGAAAGCACAGAGACATTGTTACAAGCCTACACCGAGTGGGATTATTCAGGAACAACCGTATTTTCAGCGTTGACGCAGGATGATATAAATTTGAGTGATACAGATTACGAATGTGAATTAATGGTTGTTGAAATTACATCGAGCGTAGCAACAGCGATTGAACGGATGCTTGAAACATTAGGAGAATGGACACAAGGGAGCGATGGAAATCTAGAATATGTGAAGCACGCAAGTGGAATGATTGATCAATGGGGATCTATTGGTATCACGTCGGATTCCTCGGGATTGATCGATTATACCTTAACATTGCCTATCGATTTTGAGGTTTCAAGTGCTTGGTTTGGGCAAGGATATTTAAAAACAACGGACTGGAACACAGCACAGGTTTTTATTAGACAATATTCAGCGTCGCAAATTCGTATCGTTGTGACAGGCGGATTAGCGGCAGATTCGTTGTATGACGTTAGATATTATTGTAAGGGGTACTAAGATGAAATATTTAAGAATAGAAAATGGGTCTTTCGGTTTTGTAATTGAGGGCATAAATAAAATTGTTGAAACAGAAATAAACAAGCTAAAAGCCCAACAGATTGTAACGGGTATTGAAAAGGGGTTATAGATGATAAATAGAGACATGTCAATTGATGTTATAAAGCGTTTAATATCAAACATTAGTGTGACAGAACAGATAATCGTAATGGGTGATGATAATGCTCAAGCCATAAATTTTACGATGTCGGACGAATTTGAGATTGATGTTTTAACAAAGAATATATTTATAAAATTTATAAACGCTGCTAATTATGGTGATAAGACTGCAGTAACAGATATTACACGGACCACGAACACTGACGGACCCGATACGATAACTTTTAATTGGATCATTCCTGAAATCGCGACTGCAGTTGCAGGGACAATGTATTTTGCATTAGAAATTATTAATGAAGATTATAAATGGTCTACTAAGTCGACTATGTTATTCGTGGAAAAAACAGTAGATTTAGGAACTATAATAACAATTCCTGATCCGTTATGGCTTGAAGCATATGAAGCAAGGTTGTTAGAAATCGAAACAACGACAGAAGGGTATAAAAACATTGCAGTTACAAGTACAGAAAATGCATTGAGTTATAAAAATTTAGCAGAAACAGGGGCAACGACAGCAACGACAAAAGCAGAAGAAGCCGCAGCAAGTGCAGGAGGGATTGTAACAACCGAAGCGGAAAGGACATCTGCAGAAATTATAAGAAAAGATAATGAAGATATTCGAATTGAAAATGAGGCATCAAGGGAGAAAACAAATATTACATTAGAAAACACAACACATGTTGATGCACATGGTATTATTTACAAGGATGGAATTCCATTTTTCCATAACTTTAATTATGGGGATAATGGGGCTGTTATTACGAATGGAAGAAATTTATTTCTTGGTGAAAATGCTGGGAATCTTACAATGGGTGAAAATGCTACCTCAGCTATAGAAGCTTCATATAATGCTTTTATAGGTTACAAAGCGGGGTTCAGTAATACAACTGGTCATAAGAATGCGTTTATAGGAACTTATGCAGGGTATTGTAATACCAGTGGATATAATAATGTAGCATTATCTTACTATGCAGGTCAATCAAATACAGAGGGATATAATAATTCTTTTATTGGTTCAAGCGCAGGTTATTATAATACCACAGGACATGATAATACTTATATCGGGTATAATGCAGGACGTTATAATGAAGCTGGTGATGATAATATATTTATAGGATCAGATGCAGGTCGCAAACTTAATGATGATACTAACAATAATAATCTTGCTAATAAATCATTGTTTTTAGGTGGTAATGCCAAAGCGCAAGCAAATGATCAAACTAATCAAATAGTTATTGGTTTTGAAGCAGAGGGTGCAGGAGATAATAGTGTAGTAATCGGGAATGATGATGTAGAACTTACTAAACTAAAAGGAGCTGTACAACTACAACCAGTAACGCCTTTAAATACACCTGTTCTAGGTGCAATGGAGTTTGTGGATGATGGGACAAATGGAAATATATATACCACTATGAATGTAGGTGGAGTATTAACAATAGTTCCGAATTTAACAGTAACAGAAAAGACTAAACTTAGTGGTATAGAAACTAATGCAAACAAGTACGTGTTACCAAGTGATGTAGTACAAGATTCAACTTATGTTAAAACTGATAAGAACTTCACAACTGCAAAAGATAACAAGCTAACATCGCTTGAAAACTATGATGATACAGAAGTTAAGGACTTAATTGCAAATAAGACCCATCCAAGTTTGAGAGAACTAAATAGTGACCCATTAAATCAGCACGTTACAGAAACTCAAATTAGTGGATGGGATGATAAATCTCATACATCGCTTACTAATTTAAACGATGATAGCGACAACACTCACACCACTCAAGCGTTAAAGGACTTATTAAATGCTTACGGAGTGCAAACATTAAGGCCTAGTGTGTTTGAGATTAAATGTAACGCAGGAAGATTTGATTGTTCTTGGAATAGCCCAATCGGTAGAGCATGGCAGTTTCCAGAAGGTACTGTGTTGCATAGCGATGGAGTAACTCCAGTAAAAGTAAGCTATGCCGACAGCTCTGATGTGGATATTTTAGATAATAATAGTGTAGTTAAATTAAGTTGTGCAACGTGGAATGGCGCCTATTCTTTTTCTGATAATAGCACAGGTATTAATATTCTTATAGACCTAGCTGATTTACCTCCACTAAGCTATTATTTAAGCCTATTTAATTGTGCATTGGTAACTGGAGACCTAGCTGATTTACCTCCACTAAGCTATTATTTAAGCCTATATAACTGTGCATTGGTAACTGGAGACCTAGCTGATT
>JGI1221J13441_10000551_pt1 | contig 16717 bp, 20 predicted proteins | sample LakVidmifraction_4_FD_13441 | JGI IMG/M metagenome (IMG submission 13441) | reverse complement strand
GTTTTAACATATTCACCAGACAAAATCAACTCAATTGGTTTTAGCGTACCATCTTCCATGGTTATGAGTGTCCCCCCTTCCACACAACCACCACTAATGATTGTTTTGCTATAATTTTCCAGCGTGTTGTACGTATGCGCGATACATATCATAGGGATAAACTTCATATGAAGCTTTGGTGTTACAATGCGAAAAAACCCCTTCAATTTTTTCGCACGGGTCATGTCCATCGCAGAGTTTTCTTTTTCTGCATCATCAACTTCTTTTTTTGACGCCAAATTACCAACTGAGTCAATCAGGATGATTACCTTATCATCATCCCCAATTTCTTTAAGCTTCTGAGCTACATCAAAAGTCAATTCTTCTATGTCAGCTACAGGAACGTGTATAACTCGATCTTCGTCTACCCCAGACTTTGCAAAATACCCTTTCTTTGTGCCAAACTCAGAGTCATAAAAGATGCATATGGCTTCTGTGTGTTCGCGCATATAAGATGCCACCACTTCCAAACTAAGGTTTGATTTGAAGTGTTTTGACGGACCTGCAATAACACCCACACCCGGTAGGATACCACCGTGAATAGAACCACTTAACGCAATGTTGAGGGAAAATACTGTTGTAGGAATTCCAATGTCTTCGTTGAAATACTTTGACTTCTTTAACATACTGGCGCTATTACCTTTTGCCCCAGCTTTTAATAACCTATCTGCTAAACTCATTTGTCACCTTCTTTTGTTTTATCTAAACTCGCCCCGACTCGACGCGAACCCTGTTCACTAATCAATAGCTTTTTCATCATAAAAACACTACCTTCACTGGTTGCAATACAATACGCTATACCTGCTACCAAAAGATACCAATAATTTCCAGATTCGATAGCGGACCATACCTGCTTCCAGATCAGGATATTTGTTAGAAACCAGATACCATTCGAACAATACGCTGCATATCTATGATAACTTGGGTCACCAGAATTTCTGCTTCGACTTACCCAAGTAAATGCCATGTTCTGTACAAATGCTACCACCATCAGAGCTAGAATAGAAATCAATGTAGTTTCCTTTGTAGAATTTGATTAATCTCTTGCTTACAACTATGTCCCTCTGTTTCCATGGCTTCCATCAATACTTTTACAATATCAGGAAATTTGTCAACACCAACATTTTGCATGAATGAAGCAACACTTTGTTGATTTGACTCTAGATTATTAAATTTGTCTTTAAGTTCATGAATCATACATTCCATAAATTCTAACTTTTCATAAACATGAGAAAAGCTACGACTGGTCAGGTAGTTCATAATTCTATCACTGCCAGTTACATAGATAGCAATGGATGATATATCAACATCAAATGGCACGTTATCCCCATTGATTTCGCGGTCCATCATATAATGGTTAACCACATCAAATGCGTATTCTTCATCATCAATGTCAATCTGACACACCACTTTGTTATCAAACATGGAATCAGTTTCGATACCATATTTAATTTCATAGTCGCTGTTGTCACGATACCCTACCAGATTGCGCGTATACTCTCGAAATTCTTGGGTTTCTTTTGTTCCATAGTCTATGTATTTGAGTGTGATTGTGGTCATTGATTACCCCGTGTGTTAAGTTTAGCTTTAAGTATATTAATTTGGGTTGTTAAGTCGTTCATACTATCACACTGAAAGCTATTGTGTACATAGTGTACTGATTTATTTGGATATTTGTCTGCTATATAGTCAGCAACTTGTGTCACAAATTCTTCTGATACATGGGTGGGAGTATTACTCATTTCTAGATCAGTATTTTGCACGACAATGATTTCCCCTCTGGGGTGTTCTATAATAAAATCAACCTCATTAGAAAATCGGCAGTCAGGTATGTAGACAGTCTTGGATGAAATTGTTGATGGGGATTCTTTAATTTCTGCCCAGAATTTATCATCAATAGTTTCACGCACGACTTCTGTGCCAATATACTGCAAAAGAAGCCTAATACTAATTAAAACACCAGTGCGATTGTCTGTATCGGCTAAAACTTTACCTTCTTTTATAAGCCTATAAAAAATATCACTAATAACGCCTATCAATTTTCCAGAAACGTCTTCGGTTCTGCTGGTAGAGTATTCCCATTGTGCGCTAAGCTCTGGCCTAGCCAAGTGCCAAGCCCATTTAGGTTTATTAGATATTTCTGATATAACCCATTCATGCATACGATCGCGTAAAGCATTATTACTCATATTGATACGAACCGAACGCTTTTTCAATTCCTGATCATACATCCATACTTTCGGAATATCAAACACGTATGAACACATATCCTTTAGCGGACCAGCAAAGCTGTATTTATGATTATTTTGGTAATCATCCCCTATAAAAATATCTGCCACTGTGTCTTTACCAGCCCCCATAAATCCCATTATACCGATAACAGAGTTTGGCTCTTTTATAGCAGGTTTATGTTCATGTTCAAAGTAAAAATCTTCGTACCCATCCATTGTTCTAAGTCTGTAAGTCATGTAAAAATCCTCTTTAAAATAATGTGTTTATAATTCTAAATAATCTTGAATTATCATCGAGTTTGGGTAATGTGGTAGAATATTTTCTTCAAAGTCTCTTTCTATACTATCTACTGTTGTTTGATATGGAAGTATTTTAATGTCTTGACAATTAAAAGATTTACAAAATGCTTTATACTTATTAGAGGTTTTAACTCCAACATGTTGTTGTTTTTCATAAACAGCAACCACAAAATAATTAGTCATAAGAATGTCCATAATATTTCCTCTTTAAAATAGTGTGTTTACTTCTTCGTGTGTCCATTTAGTGACAGCTAGAAATATATTCAATGGGGAAAGAAACCCCTTGTTGAACAACTCGGTTCTGTCTACATACTGATCAAGTCCAAACTCTTTTGGTAGTGTCCCCTCAAACCCTATAACCACTTGGTTGATGGGGTTTGGTTTTCTAAGCGTAACCACCCTAATTTTTGATCCATCTTTTACGATAGGGGTAATCTTTAGGTCATACTTTTTTACTACCCAATTATGAATCAGTGCAGCCTTGACCTGTTTTGGTGAGCCCTTTGCATAAATCTTTTGTTCGTCCGCGTACTTAAGAATATTATTAACCCCGGTAGGAATAGCAATGGCTTCGATGGGGTAAGTATAGAATTCTTTCTCAAATTTGGCTACCATGTCGTGCAAATCAGATTCGTCCCCGTCCAAAGCAATCTTATAACAATCTACCAACAAAGCCTTTGCCCAAGCTGGGGTTGACCCTTTGACGGATTCCATGCCCATAATCTTGTACTTGGGTTTATCGATCATTCGCACACCCTCATCATCCAAGACTTTCATCACATACCGTTTCTTGGCTACCATGATAGATGATTGAGCTATAACCTCACGCGACCAGTGCATACATTGGTTATATGAGTTTAGGTACTCAGCCAAATCAGTACATTGAGCCTTTAGCTTATTCCCTATTATAACACAAAGCTGGTCAAGTTTATCAACAACCTTTTCCATATCGCCATCAAACTTTTCCATCAGCTTGTTCCCCAATGGAGCCAGTGATATATAAAAACTATCGGTATCACCACTTACGATATAATTATCCTTTTTCTTGAAAACGTCACACAGTAAGTCGTTTATCTGATACGAACACCACTTATTCACAAGCTGCCCAGTAGTCGTAATCGACTCAGCGGTATCAACCATAAAGTAAAGGAAGTGTTTGTTAGCAAGCGCACCGTAGCCGCTATTGAGTAGAATTTTCATACCCATCTGCATGTTGTCGTATTGATCAACCAAATCCTTGTAGCTTTCATCCCCATCTTTTAATTTTTGTTTGGCTTCTTTCTTTTTTCCCTGATAAACAACACGATCAGAGTAGAGTGATTCCATTATCTCGGATAAAAAAGATTGATGTTCCTTTGTATAAAATACCCCGTTAGCAGCCATTGACAAATTGTATTTTTTCAGGATGGTTGTATCGATTTTGCGATTTAACAAATGAGTCACATTGTTGGTTGGATTAATAACTGATTTGATTTCTTGGGGTAATTTGTGGTGAGGTACAATCGTTTCTGGTCCAATATTAACCTGTTGAATAATGTGGGGGTATAGACTTTTCAAGTCAAAAGAGACAACCCATTTGTGTTTTCCAGTAATAGTAGGATGAACAAATGCCCCTTCAAATTCCCTAACAGTTGTATCAACAGGAACAAACAATGGGGCAACGTTGTTGTTGTACAACTTTTTAGCAATAAACTGTTCCCAGATTCTAGTTGTTCCCATTGCATCTTCGTAGTTTGAAAGCGTCAGGTAAGACATGGTAAAAATCAAGTCAAACAAACCCAATTTCTTATCCAGATCATCAATAATTTCTGTGTCCTGAATGTTGTATGCAATGTATAGATCAGGATCAATAGCCCACAACTCTTTAAGACTATCGGCTGTAGCAGAAAAGTCTGTCTTTCCTGCTACTCCCTCTGCTTGTGCGATGGTATCAAGCTTATAATTTTCTCTCGGTGTATATGTGTGCTTTTGATATACTAGCATGTAGTCAAGGTGAGGCATCCCGACAATTTCATACTTAATAACGGGGTTCTTCCACTTGTTTAATGTTTCCTTCTCATATATCACACCAAATGGGGAAAGACGATTGGCCATAGGCTTGCCCAATATTTTACGTGTGCGCTCAATGATATAAGGCATATCAAATTCGTCACTGTTCCACCCAGTTGTTAGATCATACCGCTTTTCTTCCATGTGCCTGATAAAACTTTCTACCATAGCTTCTTCTGTATCACATTGGACGTGTACAACCGTACACTTGGCAATAACATTGGCATGTTTCTCTTGATCAAACTCTTTCAACCCGAATGAATAGTGTACCTGTTCTCTTGTATTTTTAATGTCAATTTGCTGAATCTGGTACTTACATTCTTGTGGGTTTGGGAACGTATCGTAATCAGTTTCAATGTCGATGATACCAATGTCAATCTGGTTACGTTTGAATGTAGGAGTCTTGCCTTCAAACATTTCAATTATGCATTGATTCTCAAACAAGCGATTCCCGTATATAACGGAACCACCCATCTGTTCATAGTCCTTGCCGAACGTAGCTGCGTCCTTGATCGATGAAAAGGATTTCTTTTGTAGTGGCTCACCGTAAATAGACTTTGTAGCACCCTCAGCTTCCACCTGATTGTTGGGGAAGTATAAANTAGGCTTGTAGTCGTCCATGATTACCGTGTGCTTCTTACCGTCCCTGACGTAGCGCAACAGAATTTTGCTACCGCGCTTTTTGTAGAATGTATAGAAAAAGTCTTCGCTCAATGTAAGTCTCTCTTTTTTGTTGTGTATGGATTCTCCAACTTATATTCTCCCATAAAAAAAGGGCTTTTGCAAGCCCTTTTCGTTTATATCTGATTATTGGTCTATAGTGATATTTTCCAACTCTCGTTACTAAAATCGTATGACTGCGCCCCAAACTCAGACATCATACCATCACTAACTTCCTGTACGAAAGAAACCAAATCATCAGAGTTTTGGTTTGCATTAAACCAAACCTCAAGCCCAACCCCAACAATATCATCAAACATGGTGTCATCACTAATATAATCAATCCGTACATGAAACTCGTCAGCTTTTCTTTGGATATAACGCTTGACATCTTCTACATTAGCTACTTCAATATTTTCAGCCCAATCATAACTATCATTATATTCTTGATCTTCGTCGTCAAGATCAAAATATTCTTCGATTAATGCCATAGCCAATTCTGAGTTATCAAAAGCCCCTTCCCCAATCATCTTGTCTTCTGCATCAAATAGCTGCACTACGGTTTTGCATGTCTTGTTATCATACCCAATTGTATAGCCTTCGGTTAAGCCAATAATATCTTCATTGATTTCATTGGCCCATTTCTCGGTTTGTACGTATTCGGTTAGCGTGATCATCACATATAAATCCTGTGTTGTTGTGTTATGTACATATTTATGTTAGCAGGTTGTTAAACTTACCTTCATAAAAGTCCTTAACATCTTTATTAAATATAATATCACTTGCAGCAAGCTTTGTAGTCAGCGTAATACCTTCAAGGGTTTTAACCCGTGACAAGGCCACATAGGTTTGTCCATGAGCAAAAGCTCTTGGTATATTGATGATAGCTTTTTCTAGTGTGCATCCTTGGCTTTTGTGGATAGTAATAGCATATCCGTGTTTGATTGGATATTGAATAAAGCTTGCTTTTTCTTCCATAAACAATGAACCCACCGCGTTACGCTTGTATTCATATTCAGCCCATCGATACGGCTTGACCCGGTGTACTGTGTATTCATCAATCATAACTTCAATATAGTCTTTGCCCATTTCCGACACATACCCAACTTCACCGTTTTTATAACTATTGTCATTGGCTGTGATCATTACTTTTGTGCCAATCTTTATCTTTAGTCGGTCTGGTGCTGGACGCTCTTTGAACCCACCAAAAAGCTTACCTGTGTAAACTTCCTCAACGCCATCTAGTGAGGCGTAGGACTGTTCATTGATAGCTTGGGCATCACTGTTGGTAGTTGTTAGGAACGTTGCTCCCTCTTCGATATCATCAGGATCAACCCCATCATTCATTTTTGTAGAAAGCAAACAATTGTCGTTAAAGTATTCGATACTTTCCCTGAAACCATCTACTCTGGCGTGAATTTTTTGTAAGTGCCCGATCAATTCAAAATCGCTTTGTCTAATGATATCTGTTAGTTCGATATGTGTTAGATTTGCCGCAGACCATGCTTCTGTAGTAAAGCAAAACGGAGAATCAAATTCCTCGGAAAATGCATCAGCTTCACCACCTTGACTCTTAACCACTGGGGATAATTGCCCAAAGTCACCAACCGTTACAATCTGCAATCCACCAAATGGTATATTTTTACGCTTGATAAGTCTTAGTTGTTGGTCTATGGCAGCAAACACATCAGCACGAACCATACTGATTTCATCGATTACTATGGTTTTAATCAGACCGTCTTGGAATAATTCTCTTGTTTTGTCTGAAACTTTGTTACGAGCATATTTGTTACATACGCCAATTGGTAGACTAAAGGTACTGTGAATGGTTGCCCCTTTAATATTAAGCGCAGCAATCCCTGTGGGTGCAAGAAAAACAGCATTCCCCCCTAGTAGCTCTCTCAAAATATTAAGCACAAAGGATTTACCTACCCCGCCAAGGCCACCCAGATAAATATTCTGGCCAGTCATAACCGCATTATAAGCAGTTTTTTGTTTTTCATTAAATAGTTCAATAGACATTAACATACCTCATATAAGTAGGGGGCCGAAGCCCCCTCATAATCAACCAGCGTAACCTAGATTTGAAGCCTTTGGCAATTCATTTTTTTGATAACGAAGGCGGTTGTGTACCGCTTTTTCCATGGCGTAATACACAGCCATTCGCTTTTTCTCAAAATTGGTCATTGAATTCATAATCGACAACACGTCGCCGTCTTTCTGGCCTCTGCCAATATAAATCAGGGTAGCCATGCTGCGATTCATCCAACCACCCTTGTTGTTGGGCTTCCCGCGACGGTGTAGAGCTTTTGAGCCTTTAGCCTGCCCATCGTTAGGGTGCTTCTTCATATGTCGCGCCAGTCGCTTGCTGCGCTGCTTCTCGCTGCTGTATGCACCGTAGTAACGCTTCGCTGAATCACTTTTAGTCAACTTACCCATTGTATATTACCCCTTGTTTCCGTTTTCAAATTTAACCGCGCTTTTAACGCCCATTGCATACTTCTTCTCAAGTTGCCATTCGGATGCCTCACTATGCTTAATCACTTTAACAAGTGACGACTTTCCCATGGGTTCTAGATTCTTATCATCCACATTTACTAGCTTGACAAGACCCCAATCCACTAGCATCTGAATGATTCGGTTTCGTCTTGCATAATCACCGTCTGATAATGTTGCTTCTCGGCCATCAAGCTCAAACATTTGCTTGAAGTGGCATAAGTAGTATTTGCTCTGCTTGTGTAGAATATGAACGCTCTGGAACAGCTTTTTATCACTCTTAGCCGGAACGCCCATGCGTGTCAAGGTTTCCTTTACCTTTCTAAATCCATCATCCCCATCAATTTCGATTTCAACCATACGGTTGACTACGGATTCAATATCGGTCATTTGGTTTTACCCCCAACTTCATAATTTACTTTAAGCTTTTCTATCTCTTTATCTGTCATCAATTCAAGATACTGCGATGCATGTACTCGATTAACTTTATAATGCTTTATTATTAAATTTAATACTTCGTCATTTTGTCCATCAGCCTTAGCCCATTTCCCGTAGCGCTTTTTCTTACTCAGTACGTAGAAATAGAAATCATGCTGCAATTCTTTATCCAGAAATGGTTTCTGGTTCATTTCATTTGCATACATGATGGTATCAGGGTGCTGGGACAATGCGCGATTAACAACAAACGCATCATACTTAGATTTAGATTCAGAGTCAAAGCGGTAATGCTTATCATTGCTAATATCATTTACAAAATCGAATACATTTTTTACCTGTTCACTCATTTAAAGTCCAATTCCATCATAAGCTGGGTAGCAAGGGCGCAGATGTGAATTTCTTTATCTGGCACAACGCTATCAAACCTCTGATAGTCCCCAATTGTGATTACAGCCTGTGGTACTGATGAAGGTTCCACGAAATTCTTCAACTCAGTGTACAGCATTGTATACGTATTGGTCAAATCGTTTTTGGCATTCTCGGCACACCACTGGCGCACGTCCTTGAATTTCTTACCAGCCATGGCTGTTATAAGCTTTTCGATGGACATTTCAGCAATGTTCATCAAAATACCCTCATCAATCTCACCAGCTTTTGAATACTGTTGAATCTGATTGATGATTCGTCGATTATCAGGGTAAAACTTCTGCACTAGCTTCACAACAACTTTCTTGTTGTATGGAATGTTCTCGTTAACCAGAATATCTGATACACGCTTAAACATCATAGCCTGCATTTTCAAAGACTCTTCTTTTGTGACACTAAAGTCAACACACACTAACCGAGACTGTATAGGATCAATTACCCGGTTTGGAAAGTTGCATGTCATAATAAATGAACACGTCTTTGAAAAGGTTTCGATGAACCCACGCAGTCCTGCCTGTAATGCGTTACTAGCGTGATCAAACTCATCAAGGATGACACACTTCTTTTTCTCGTTTCCGGTCAGTGACAGAGTTGAGGCGAAGTCCCTGATCTTAGTTCTCATGGTGTCGATACCAGATTCTTCCGATATGTTAATGATAAGCCAATCCATATCAATCTCTTTACAAAGAGCCTTGGCAACGGTGGTCTTACCTACACCAGCAGAACCGAAGAACAGCATGTTAGGAATTTCATCAGTCTTTGCAATGTCAACAAATTGCGACTTGATCCTATCGGGTAGAATACAATCTTCTACCCGATCAGGTCTGTACTTTTCACACCAAATAGTTTCTCTTTCATTATATCGCATTGCTTATACAACCCCTTTATTCAAATTTAGATTCTTTATGCAGTGCTATCCAATATTCCATAACCCCACAACGAACTCTTGATATACGTTGACCTTTGGAGAATGTAAACTCACATTCAGCATCTAGTACAGTCATAATGTCAGTTGGATAGAAAATATCAAACACATCTTCGCACGGGCCAAGTTCAATTGTAAAGGCGTTCATTTCTTTATCGTCACTATCTACACGACGATTAAAGGTTGTAAAATAAACCTTTTCCCCGTCAGCACGAAACCCAATGTATTCAAGTCTTAGTGTTGACGCGCTTTTCATTACAGCCTTAAGACTCTTTTCATCAACATCAATGAAAATATCTTCTGACTTTAGTTCAATCGGATTCTCGAAATATGATGTGATCAGGTCTGGATTGGTTTCAACATACTTCAACATCTGTGAATTGTCGCTACTTTTCACGATAACATATGCATCGTTAGAGAAATCCATGATCGGTTCATTAACAATATTCAAAACGCTGATGAATTCACCCAAGTCATACACACAGAAATCACGCGGAAACGATTCTTCGATGTCAGCATATGCAGCAAGTGTCTTGCTTTCATTTATGGATTTAATCGTCTTGTTGTTTTCCACTACCCGTAGGCTTTGGTTGATGCTATACAGCTTTTTGAAAATCTTTATCGTTTGATCAGACAGCTTAACTAGATTATCACTCATTCAGTTTAATTCCTCTATCATTGGGTTTAGTGTCGGCCACTATACGCGGCTTTAGCATTTACTTCAAGTACCTCTAGCGTATTAATACAAATTGCGGTAAGAACGTCCCCGTATACGCAACCAGAGTCNAGATTGATTAGTCGGTTGCTAAAATCTATCTGTTCTTTAAGCTGAATATTTACTGGCTTAAAATCCCATGACTGATGCCCATGCACCATGATGGTATCACGGACATTCTTTTCCAGTGCAACCATATCCACCCCTGTTGCTCTCATACAGCATTGTGGACCGTTTAGGTTACTGTTTGTGTTTCCATTTATATACTCAATATCACGTATAGGAGCATGGGTTAGTATAATACTCATATAGTTTCTACCAGTATGGTCTTCGAATTTTATACTTACTGCGTTAGGCATGTCTCCAATGGTTTTCATAACCATATCTTTCTTTACTGAATCCAACAAATCAAACTTTTCATGACTAACTGCTCGCGATTTTGAACGACAAACCTTTCCCATTTGCTCAAGATAAAAGTTTAGTTCATGATTTCCCAACAGGCAATAGGCATTTGGGGTATTAGCGATAAACTCAATCGTTTCATGAAAGAACGGACCTCGATCAATTAGGTCACCCATGAAAAACACCATTGCACTTTTGTTGTTGGTACTAGCATGGTTCATACAATCATTATACAATTCAACCATTTCTTCATAACAACCGTGTACGTCACCAATGGCATACACGCTTGTTACAGACGGATCAACATCAATAAAATGAATTGAGTCGTTATGTTTTTCCATAAGCTCTTTCAAACTAAAAATTTCCACTACAGAACCCCTTCAACAAAACGAATAATATTATAATCTTGATCTATCTCGGTAAATTTAAAATATTCGTTATAAATAGCCTCTTTGATAAACGGTTCCATAGAGGCTTGATAGCGGTGATGGTGTCTCTCAATTACCCCGTGAGGAATATAAACACCCGTTTCATCACACCGTTTTTGATTCCGTAATTCCAACTCAGACAAAGATGGGGGTAGAATCGAAATACACATGATGTGAGTATGATACCGTTTGGCCAAGTCAACAACCTCTTGACAATCCTTAAATCGAAGGTGGGTTGAGTCAAGTACGGTTAAAGGAACACGATTAGTAAGACGAAACTCCAACATTTTGTGAATTGTTTCAAACACAGTTTTGTTTTGTCTTTGTTCGCTGATTGTTCCACATATCATTTCCCGAAAATTATCAGAAGATAACACATGGTTTTTATTTTCTTCACCAAAGAATTTTTTGATGAATGTCCCTTTACCGGAGCAAGATGCACCCCGCATTAAAATAATCATAATTTCTCACTTGTCTGATGCAAATAGGAATCCAAATACACTGAATCCTATCACAATGCTAAAGAATTTGACAAATCTTTTTGGGATTCTTGTATCATTACCGAGCATACTGACCAGAATAAGAATTAATATAGATACCCCTAGACCCAAAGAAGCTAGGGCACCGATACACACCATTACAAGTACCATTCCAGTGTTCATATAATTTACGCCTCACGTTTTTCTATAAATTTGATCAATTGATCTTTAATATCAATCTTGTATGTTTCATTGTAATCCATAAACACTTGGAAAGCAACCCTAAATAATTTATTGTTTAGGGTTTTCGTATCAATTTGCTTTCCGTCTTTAATCAAGAAAAGCATTCTTTTTTCCATTTCTGTTAAATCAGAAGACAATGCGACATCTTTTTTGGTATCGTATTTTCTATCATCTGGTAATTCATTTTCCCGTTTACGTATAAACACAAGGTAATAATGCTCAATCAATTCTACTACCTTACCAGCAATTTCTTCCGGGTATCGGTTATATAAACGCTCACCACCACCAGAAACAAACCGATCAATGATAGAATCTGCATTAAGTTCCTTACGAAATCTCATTTTCCAGTAGTCAGTAGTCTTGATTTTGACACGAAGATCAATACTTGGAAACCAGATAACATACCCTTCTGTATCCTTTTCTTTAAACATAGCCTTAATTGATTCTTGTGTAATCACAACATCATCATTACTCTTGTAACTGACACAAGGTGTGCCGCTTAGCTTGCCCCATTGACTTACTCCAACAGGACTCAAAGCCCCCCAAATGCCACTGCTATGTAAATGATAACCACCTAACAACACTAGCTGATTCTTGCCGTAACGAAGCACCTCATGGTCATACAGGGTATGCTGATCATCCTCATGGATTGATTCAAACATAAACGTCATTGAAGTTTTATTTTCACGAATCTTTGTAATCATTTTACTGTGATGAGTAAAGAACATTTCCCGATCAGCATCAATCATTTCGTTGTCGTCTAGTGTACCTTTCGTATGAACTAGAAACTTGTCTAGGTGAGCTATGTAATCAACAATACACAAGTGTCCATTTACTTTGTGTCCTAAGCAATAACCCGTTCCCTTATTGATTAGTTCCATGACTACATCGGTACTAACTTCTGGGACTTCATCTAGGTTAAAAATCTTTGGAAACGGGTGGTTTACTTGTTGTCCTTCGTGGAACACAAGCCCTCGACTAGCCTTGGTAAATTCATCCCAATCCCCACTAAAAAAGGTTTCTTTTGAGTAGCAATACAAAGTAAACTCACCTGTCCTTTTGCGGTTAAGTAGACCACGTTCGACATAGGTGTCCAGCACAGCTTGTGTAATTTTCATATCAAAATAATCCGTTTGTGTTATATAAGTACATAGGCAGGTTTGCCTTTGCTGCTCGATTGTAGCAGTCTTTCGTGCCCTTGGTCAATACCGGTGAGTTTATTACAGCTATCCAAGCGTCAGCTATCTGCACCATATCCTGATTTCGCATAAACCCACCCAGAACACCATATTGTTTTTTAAAGGGCATTTCTATGACCGGTATATTATTACTTTGTGCCCATATGAGTGCTGATTTATCAACCCCTTTGGCCATACCACAAACTAACTCAGTCACCACAAACCCAGAGCATCTGACCGCTTCCTCTATGGTTTGTGGGGTTACCCATAACTCACGCGACCCACATATAATTACTTTCATTTAACATATTCTCTATTGTGTATTAGTAAAATTGTTATAAATAAGGTTAGGTCGCGGTGCCTCAATGGTTTGTTGTTTAACAAACCATTGAGGCAAACCCATCCCCCCCTTTTTTGAATGTTATTTCTGATCTAAAGAAGTCTCTAAATTCGTCAGCCCTTTGTGTTATGACAAAGACATTCTTGTACTTCATTTTTTCTTTAATTAAATCCATAAGCGACGAAACCCCATCTGAATCAAGATTTTCCATAATTTCATCTAAAAACAATATATTAGTGGTGGCGCTATTTTTCATAGCAGAGACTTCCAATAAGACTAGAAGTATGGCTATAGATACTCTAGTTTTTTCGCCTGTGCTTAGATTGTCGTATGTAAACCCTTCCTTGTTGACACTGTTAATTTTTTCGTCAAAGTTGCCGTCAAGGGTAATGTTAATGAAAAAACCCATATGATTCAGATATTCGTTCATACGCTTGTTAATAAATCCAACGTAGTCATCAACAATAGAAGCCTTGATACCGTCATCTTTTAGCATCGAGCGCATTGATTCGTATTCTTCGCACTCATTCATCAGATGATTAAGATCGTCATCCATTGCTTGGATGGTTTCATTAAGCTCATCCAATGCAGGTCGATGGTCACACGCATCAGCACGTTTTTTGAAATCCTCGATAAATGTAGACAGCTTACCGTTTTCGCGGGTTATAAAATGTATTTCGTTATTGTTTGTGTTGATTTTGTTACTTATGATAATCTTTTCGTTCAAGGATTGGGATAAATCTTCAATCTGTTTAGAAACCTTATCGAGTTGTTCTAGCAAGACAGCAGATTTATCATCAATCTCAGCTTTTTTAGACTCAACCCCAGTAATGATACCCTGTTTGAATACCCCGTCTATAACTTGTGTACAGGTAGGGCATTCATCATTGTCATCATAAAATGCTCTTTCCTTCTTTAGTTCACTAATCCTGATTGAAAATTTATGTGAAAAGTCATTTAACTTTTGTTTCTTATCTTTTAATTTCTGGTGTTGTTCGGCTATACCGTCGAAAGCCGATAGTTCCTTTTCTAGCTGAAAATTAAGTAGATTGAGTTCATCTTTCTTAATATTATTATTATTGCATTCTTCTTGCCGTTCGTTAATCTGCTCATTAATGTTTGCTTTTGCTTGTTCAATAAGTTTTTCAACACCTTCACGCTTGGTAATCTTTAAGCCACGCTCATACTCGGTATCCGATATTTGGGCCTTGAGAGCGTCTACATTCGATTTAACCACCTTATTCATATAACCGAACACATTGATGTCTAGAATGTCTTCTACCACCTTACGGCGGTCAGCAGCGACCATATCCATGAAGGGTACATACCGCTCACGGTTAAGCAACACAATTTGAGTAAAAAGCTTGTGGTCCATACCAATAACATTTTCTAGGGTAAACTGATAATCTTTGCTGGCTGCATTCTGGTCCAACAACTCATCATTTTTGAAAATCTTGAATACCTTTGGTTTCTCACCACGCACAATCTTATATTCATCCCCATACTTTGTGAACACACATTCTGTCAGCATGTTCTTACGGTTAATGGTATTGATCAAACCAGACAGTTTAACCTTTTTAAGAGGTTTTCCGAATAGGCAATACGACAACGATTCAAGCACAGTTGATTTACCCGAACCGTTGTTGCCACCTAGCAGTGTATTCTGTGACCGATCAAGGTTGATGGTCATCATTGAATTACCAACAGACTGAAAATTTTTGTACGATACAGACTTAAACTCTATCATTTAATAAATCCTTGCGAGTCTTTTAATATGCTTTCTAAGGAACATTTACCAGAACCGTCTCGAATGACAGCCCGTTGTGCGGCCCAAATTATACAATCAGAAACAAATTCTTTGTGGGAAATTTGAAAAGACAGATAAGAACTTTCCTCATTTTTCAAAAATTTGTGTATTTGCTCAACTCTTAGAAGTTGCTCTTTAGAAATTTTTGTATTCATGTTTACGCTCTTCCGAATAATTATTCACCCTTAACCATCATATCAGAAGCTTGTGCATGTACAGCCTTAAACTTTTCCATGATAGCGGACTGTTTATCTTTAGCAACAACCTTACCCACATATGTTTTTATGTAGTTGTCGATTGACTTATCTTCAATTTCTGCATCTGGATTACTTGATACAGATGATTCTTTGCTGGCCATGATAACATAATTGTTCTCAATCTGTACATCAATTGGTTTAGATGATGCTACCTTGGAATGAAAATCTAAAAACTTGACTTTATCATATTCTTCGTTTATGACAATCTTTACAAACTGATGATTGCACATTTCTGAAATTTCATCATCGGTTAGTCCGTGGTCATCATCATACAGAATTTCTGTAAACAGACTGTATTCGTTTTCAATATGAGTCTTTTCTTTTGTGGTTGTATCATACACCCAGAACCCGCGCTTGTCGTTATGATCCTGCCAATTCAGATGGAACGTTGCGCCTAGATATTCGATGTTACCGATCTTAGACTGGTGATGAAAGTGCCCGGACCATACAGCCTTGAATCCCTTGAAGACGCTAGGGTCAAGTCCATTTTCACACCGTGACGAGTTTTTGTACATCAAAAAATCTTTGATTTCCATGTGACCCAAAATAGTCACGTCTTTCTTTCCCTTGATAGAATTTAGATTGGCCATGAATTCATCATAGTTACTTCCGTTAATCCAAGGCACAAACACAAAACGACTTCCCTCAAATTCAAATTCTTCAACTTTGTCTTTAAGGATTACCACATTTTCGCTGTGGCTCATTACAGACAGTGACGTAACTGAATTGGTGTTCTTAAATGCTAGGTCATGGTTACCTGCTATGATGTACATAGTACAGCCATGAGACTCTAACAAAGGCAAGAAAATCTCATTCACAAATGCAATATCACTCAGCGACAGATGATTTCGATTATCAAAAAAGTCTCCAAGCATAAACAGTGTTGTGATGTTGTTCTCTTTCAGGTAAGGAAAAAATATTTCCTTGTAGTACCATGCAAAATAATCACGGAAAATGGTACTACCACCACGCGCCCCTAAATGTGTGTCGGTGAAGCAAGCTATCATCATTATTAATCTTCCTTATGTTCAAAACAACGATTAACAAACCAATCGTTTATAATTTTGTAGTTTGTAGCAAATTTATCACACACATCACAGCGCCTTGAAGAAAAATCTTCTGCATCATCAATTAATTCAAAAATCTCATTATTGCCACGACATATGTAAAACCTTAGCGCCCCAAATTTTTCTTTTATTTGTGAAATTTCCCCATCCCACCCAGCCAAAAAAAGGTCTTCAATAAGCTTTGTTATTAGTGGGTGCCATTCCTTTGGCATGGGTTCCAAAACCTCTGATAGAGAG
>JGI1221J13441_10000549_pt1 | contig 16742 bp, 20 predicted proteins | sample LakVidmifraction_4_FD_13441 | JGI IMG/M metagenome (IMG submission 13441) | reverse complement strand
GAAATCTCTTAACTTTTTACTCTGTGAGATATTAATAACTTTGCAGTCGGTACGGAAAAAAAATCAAACCTCACAGGTTCCGATAGCTATACGGGATGGAAACCTGTGAGGTTTCAATAAAATCAACACATGAGATACGATCAAATAGACAGTAAATTATTTATAAAAAACCGCAAAAGCTTTATGGCTGGAATGAAATCCAGTAGTCTCGCTGTTTTTAACGCTAATGATATTTATCCCATTGGTGCAGATAGCACTTTGCCATTTCAGCAAAACCGCGATCTTTTTTATTTAAGCGGAGTAGACCAAGAAGAAGCGATTTTAGTACTTTTCCCCGATGCGCCAAAACCCGAACACCGGGAAATCCTTTTCTTAACCGAAACCAATCCGCATATTGCCGTTTGGGAAGGCGCAAAATTAACTAAAGAAAAGGCGCTNGAAGTAAGTGGCGTAGAAACCGTTTATTGGCTACAAGATTTCGAAAAGGTCTTTTTTGAACTTATGTCGCAATGCTATACGACATATTTAAACACCAACGAGCACTACAGGGCAGATGTACAAACCGAAACCCGTGATGAACGATTTATAAAATGGTGTAAAGAAAAATATCCCGCGCACCAGGTGGCAAAAAGCAATCCTATTCTACAACGGCTGCGCTCGGTAAAAGACCCCATTGAGTTAGACCTGATGCAAAAGGCTTGCGATATTACCGAAAAGGCTTTTCGAAGAGCCCTAAAGTTTACTAAACCCGGAGTTTGGGAACACGAAATTGAAGCGGAATATTGGCATGAAATGATTAGAAACCGTTCTAAAGGTTTTGCCTACACTCCAATTATCGCCAGCGGTAATAATGCTAATGTGCTGCATTACACCGAAAACGATCAGGAATGTAAGGCGGGTGAATTAATTTTATTGGATACCGGTGCCGAATATGCTAATTATTCCAGCGATATGACTAGGACGATTCCCGTTTCAGGAAAATTCACCGAACGACAAAAACAAATTTACAACACGGTAAATAAGGTGAAAAAAGAGGCTACTAAATGGTTGGTGCCGGGAACAATTTGGGCCGAATACCATAAAGAAGTTGGAAAATTAATGACTTCAGAATTATTGGACCTCGGACTTTTAGACAAGGCCGATGTGCAAAATGAAGATCCAAAATGGCCGGCTTATAAAAAATATTTTATGCACGGCACTGCGCATAATATTGGCTTAGACACCCACGATTATGGAATTTTAACCGAGCCAATGAAACCAAATCAGGTGTTCACCGTAGAGCCGGGGATTTATTTACCGGATGAAGGCTTCGGAATTCGCCTGGAAGATGACGTGGTGATTCAAAAAGAGGGAGAGCCATTCAACCTAATGCGCAATATCCCTATTGAAGTTGAAGAAATTGAAGAAATTATGAATTCTTAAAAATATCCATTCCACAACATGAATTTTTAAACCGCGAATGCACGAATTTATTTGTGAATTCGCGGTTTTTTATTTTTTCGGAAAAAGCCACTATGAAGATACCTTTTAAAAATACCGAAATTCATTACACCACCCTGGGAAGCGGCAACCCGCTAATTTTACTTCATGGTTTTTTGGAAAGTAAAGAAATATGGAAAGATTTCGCTGAAGAACTTTCTGCAAAACGCCAGATGATTTGCATTGATTTGCCGGGTCACGGCGCTTCGGGAAGCTTTGAGAAAATCCACACGATGACCGATATGGCAGAAGCCGTAAAGGCAGTCCTCGACGAATTAGAAATCGAAAAAGCCGCTTTTGTAGGCCATTCTATGGGAGGTTACGTTAGTTTGGAATTCTATCATATTTCCCCTACTATCTTTAATGCGTTGGTACTGGTAAATTCCACCCCGCAGGCAGATACTAAAGAAGGCAAAGCTAACCGCGATCGCGCGGCCGCCTTGGTCTTAAAAAACAAAGAAGCATTTGTGAGCATGGCCATTTCCAATTTAATGAGTCAGGAAAATTATAAGATTTTCAAACCGCAGCTTGAAGAGATAAAACATTGCGCACTTAGTTTTCCAGCCGCCGGAATTTACGCGGCCATAAAGGGTATGAAAATTCGTACAAATCACAGCACGCTTTTTGGCAAATTTGAGAAACAAAAAATTGTGGTGGCAGGAAAAAATGATCCGGTTTTAGATTACCACACAATAAAAACGATATCAAAACGTTGTGGAAGTGAGTTTAAAAGTCTTTCGGGTGGACATTTATCTTTTCTGGAAAATAAAAATGAACTGTTAAAAATTTTGCAGTTTATCGATTAATTCGAACTTCTTACCGAAAGTTTAACTTTTTTTTATACTTTAGACTTTCAAATTTAAAAAATATCAAACTTTTATGAAGGAAAGAAACCCTAAAATGTTTTCGTTCGCTAAAGTTTTTTGTAACATTTTTGGACACAAATTAAGAGTTTCAAAAAATGTTACAGATCATGTGCACGAATATAAATGCGAGAAATGCGGAGTGGAAATGACGGACACCGCGAATGGTTTTTTAGCTCGCTTAACCCCAAAATTTAAAGAAACCAACGAGTATATTTCTAAAATACACCAAAGAAGAAAGCGCAAGCATTTCACCCACGCTTCCTAGGTTTAAAACTTCACAATCTATTTTCTAAAAAACTATTTCTTATCTTCCATAGCATTCCAGCCTTTAGCGATAAGCGGTAATTTTTGGTTAGCACGAGTTATTAAATGCATGCCTTCTTTCTCTTCGGTGAAATGACCAACAATAGAGAAGTTAGGATTGGCTTTTATCTTTTCAAAATCATCTTGCGAAACACTAAACAGCAACTCATAATCTTCTCCGCCACTTAGGGCAATAGTGGTACTGTCTAAATTACCTTTCAAACGTATTTTAAAAAAACTGCTTGAACCGTAGTAATTCTGCGATTTTAGAAAGACTTATTTCCCCAATTCCCCTATTGTCATTTGTCTTGTACACCGTTTACGGCTGGGGATAAGTCGCAGGAATAGGATTGACGTATTTGTCGGCTTAACCTTCTATTTCTTGGTATTCTAAATTGTACTTTTTAGATGAAACCCGTTATATGACTTTATAGCAGAATTTTTTAAGCTATAATGTGATTGGAATTTTTAATCATATCTATTGCCTCATCAGCTAAATAATCTGTCAATCCAATACCTCCATTAGTTTGTATTAATCTTTCCTTAAGGAAATAGGGTAAGGTATTTAGAGATTTATCATCATCGATAATAATAAAATTATCATTTATATGTTCAGGTGTAAACCATTTTAAAAGTTCAGCTTTCCTGTTTAAATAATTTTTATTTTCAGGGAGCTTACTTATTTTATTATAATTAATATTTCTTCTTTTGAAGATATTTTCCCATACATTTAGAGAATATTTAGACTTATGAGATGTAGTCAATACAATATCTGCACTCGAATTAGAAATTATTCTATTAAGTGCTTTTATAGCCATTGGACTAAATTTTGGGAAACCATCTTCAAGTATTTCAGGCCTTTTCCAAGAATTAGCAGGCACCATTACGCCATCTATGTCTAAATAAACTAACATGTTACAAATGTATAATATTATTTTGTTATTTCAATAATTTTTTCTAGAGGCAGGTTATTATATTCCGCATCTATTTGGTTCAATCTATTAATTTTATCTGATGTATCCCATTCTTCCTCAACAAAATCAACTTCCAGCCATTTATATTCAATAGTTGCGGAGGTTTTTGATGATTTTACTTTATCTAATTCTATACCAGCTAATATTGAACTTATATACCTATGATGTCCATCAATAATTAAATTGTCGCATATTTTTATAGAATCAAATTTTATTCCATTGGACATTTTTTTATAAATCCTATTAATAATAGGAATACAAATTCTCTTATGAGTTGTGATTAATTGAACCTCTTTCTCCTTAAGATTTTCTCTTATAATAGCTTCAGTTATGTATTGCACTTTAATCTATATTATTTGAAATTTTTTACCTCAATGTATGGCCTTCAAAAATTGTCACTTCCGCTGGACTTTCATTATTAAAAATGCGCCAGCAAATTGGGATTTATTGGACACGATGACATTTCAATTTTGGAGCGGATAACTTGCTTGAAGAAGAAGCGCTTTATTTCTCAAAGTAAAACACTAAGAATCTCAATCCTCTTTATCCATAGCATTCCAGCCTTTAGCGATAAGCGGTAATTTTTGACTCGCACGGGTTATTAAATGCATGCCTTCTTTCTCTTCGGTGAAATGACCAACAATAGAGAAGTTAGGATTGGCTTTTATCTTCTCAAAATCATCTTGCGAAACGCTAAACAGCAACTCATAATCTTCTCCGCCACTAAGGGCAATAGTGGTACTGTCTATATCGAATTCTTCGCAAACAGAAATTACCGCCGGATCTAATGGAATTTTCTCTTCAAATAAATTTGCGCCCACTTGGGAATTTTTACACAAATGAATTATTTCAGAAGAGAGTCCGTCGCTAATATCTATCATTGACGTAGGCTTCACGCCCAGCTCCTTCAATAAAGGTGCTATATCTTTTCTGGCTTCGGGTTTTAATTGCCGTTCAATTAAATAAGAATAAGGGTCAAGATCGGGTTGCGCGTTGGGATTGGCTTTAAAAACTTCTTTCTCACGTTCTAAAATCTGTAGCCCCATATAAGCGGCACCAAGATCTCCGGTAACCACCAGCAAGTCGTTTGGTTTAGCACCACTTCTATACACAATATCCTCTTTTTCTGCTTCGCCCAAAGCGGTAATGCTTATCATTAATCCAGCAGTGGAAGAGGTAGTATCCCCGCCAACAACATCGATATTATAAAGCTTGGCAGCCAACTCTATTCCCGCATATAATTCTTCCAGCGCTTCTACCGGAAATCTATTGGAAGCCGCAATAGAAACGGTTATTTGGGTAGCCTTCGCATTCATAGCATAAATGTCTGATAAATTTACCATTACTGCTTTATACCCCAAATGTTTCAGAGGCATGAAGGCCAGGTCAAAATGCACGCCTTCTACCAGAAGATCGGTAGAGATCAGGGTATGTTTATTTTTAAAATCCAACACGGCAGCATCATCTCCAATGCCCTTTACTGTAGAAGGGAGTTTTGGTGTAAAACCTTTGGTTAAGTGATCTATTAAACCAAACTCTCCTAATTCTGAAAGTTTTGTACGCATTTCCTGATTATTATCAAACATAAGTTGCTGTTTTTTTTGCAAAATAAATGAATATTATTCAACTGTCATCATAAAGATTGTTAGAGATTAAATAGTCCCCGTTTACAAAGTCCGTTACTACGTTCCAATCATTCTGAAAACAGTCCCTTCAATTTTAGTTTATCCTGAGCTTTTGCCGAAGGGTCAGGACATTGTAACTACACCAGTAAATTCCTTACTTTTTGATATTCCGCAAGCCTTTTTCCCGAACCTTATAGCTCAGACCTTCAACTGTATAGAGAAACGTGAAATATAAGATTTAAGACATTCATAATATAAGCCTGAAAAATTAGAAAACAAGCTTATTGTCAGCCAAATAAGGATAAAAAAATTCGTATTTTGAGAATTGATAAGGCTTATCAAACTATTCTTAAAACATATGCAGACGCTATGGTAATACGCTTGTTTTGTAGTATATTTGTGCCTAATTTAGAATTAATCTTTTTAAGCTATGATAAAAGTAAGCGAAGACGCGAAAAAAAAGATTGCCGTCNTAATGAATGAAGGAGGTTTTGANAGTATGCAAGACTTTGTTCGCGTGGGCGTGAAAAGTGGAGGTTGCTCTGGTTTGTCTTACGANTTAAATTTTGATAAGGCCCAAGCTGAAGACGACAAGCTTTTTGAAGATAATCAAGTGAAAATAGTAGTAAATAAACGCAGCGTGTTATACCTGGCGGGTACCATTTTGGAATATTCAGGGGGATTAAATGGGAAAGGTTTTGTTTTTAACAATCCCAACGCCCAGAGAACCTGCGGTTGCGGAGAAAGCTTTTCTCTCTAAATTCAAAGTGATCTCCTTGAGTAGGCAAATAAGCGGTTTTATGCATTTTTGCAACAAAGTAAATTGAAAGGCCAAAGTTTAAAATAAGAACAAAATTTTAAATTTTAAACCTTGAATAATTTTAGAATAACATTGATATGGCATATACTGAAGATGATTTAAAAAAAGAGCTCGAGACTAAGGAGTATGAATATGGATTTTATACCGATATTGAGTCCGACACCTTTCCTATAGGTTTGAATGAAGACATTGTTAGGGCGATTTCAAAAAAGAAAGAAGAGCCAGAGTGGATGACGCAGTGGCGCCTTGAAGCTTATCGCCATTGGGAGACCATGGAAGAGCCAGAATGGGCCAATGTAAATTATCCGAAACCAGATTTCCAGAATATCTCCTATTATTCTGCGCCTAATAAAAAACCTAAATACGATAGTTTAGACGAAGTAGACCCAGAATTACTGGATACTTTTAAGAAGCTGGGAATTTCTGTAGATGAACAAAAGCAACTGGCTGGGGTAGCTGTAGATGTAGTTATAGATTCTGTTTCGGTAACAACTACTTTTAAAAAAACCCTTGCGGAAAAAGGTATTATTTTCTGTTCAATTTCTGAAGCTATAAGTGAACATCCCGAACTGGTGAAGAAATATTTGGGAACCGTTGTTCCTAAAAAAGACAACTTCTACGCAGCTTTAAATTCTGCCGTGTTTAGTGATGGTTCATTTTGCTATATCCCCAAAGGCGTACGTTGCCCTATGGAACTTTCTACATATTTTAGAATTAACCAGGCAGGAACGGGACAGTTTGAGAGAACATTAGTAATTGCAGATGACAGCAGTTATGTAAGTTATCTTGAAGGTTGTACCGCGCCATCCAGAGATGAGAACCAATTGCACGCGGCGGTTGTAGAGCTCGTAGCGCTAGATAATGCCGAGATTAAATACAGTACAGTACAAAACTGGTTCCCTGGAAGTAAAGATGGAAAAGGTGGGGTTTTTAATTTTGTAACCAAGCGAGGAATTTGCGAAAAGAACGCCAAAATCTCCTGGACACAGGTAGAAACTGGTTCTGCGGTAACCTGGAAGTACCCATCTTGTATTTTGAAAGGCGATAATTCTATAGGTGAATTTTACTCCATCGCAGTTACGAATAATTTCCAACAGGCCGATACCGGAACTAAAATGATTCACCTCGGAAAAAACACAAAGAGTACTATTATTTCTAAAGGTATCTCTGCCGGGGAGTCGCAGAACTCTTACCGGGGACTGGTACAAATAAACAGCAGGGCAAAAAACGCCCGTAACTTTTCCGAATGTGATTCCCTATTAATGGGGAACAAATGTGGGGCGCATACCTTCCCGTATATTGAAGTAAAAAATAAAACTGGACAGGTAGAACACGAGGCCACCACAAGTAAAATTGGGGAAGACCAAATTTTTTACTGTAACCAAAGAGGAATTGATACCGAAAAAGCCATCGCGCTTATCGTAAATGGTTTCAGCAAAGAGGTGTTAAACAAACTACCTATGGAGTTTGCTGTAGAAGCACAGAAACTATTGGAAATTTCCCTTGAAGGTTCGGTAGGATAAAGCTTGAAATAATGAAAAAGTTTTTGCTGATCTTAACGCTTGCTCTTACGGTTTCTTCCTGTCAGGATGAAGGCCGGCAGGATTTAATGAACCAGCCTGAGGCAGAGACAGTTCCCGACAGCATTCAAACCCTTACCGGAGAATTTATTTATGCCGGGGATGCGGCGGTGTTGAGAGGAAATGATTTTGTTTATGGTGTTACCATAGACTCTATGTCTAAGGTTTTGGTAGAAAAAATTAAACCATACAAAAAAGAAGATTTTGATATGGTTTCAGTAAAAGTTAAGGGAAAAATAGTTCCCAGCAGTCGGCAGGAAGGCTGGAGCGAAAACCTTGAAATACGCGAAATTTTAGAAATACTGGAAACTGAAAAAGTTTCAGAAGAAAAAGAAAAATAATAAACTAATCCCGATTTTATTCGGGATGCATACCGAGAATTTATGCTACAAATAAAGAATTTACACGCAAGTATAGAAGATAAAGAAATCTTAAAAGGCATTGACCTGCAAATTAACCCAGGAGAAGTGCATGCTATTATGGGACCAAACGGCTCTGGGAAAAGCACCCTTTCTTCGGTTATTGCCGGGAAAGAGGAGTTTGAACAAACCCAGGGAGAGATTATTTTTGAGAATACGGAAATTTCAGAAATGGATCCCGAAGAAAGAGCGCACAAAGGCATTTTTCTTTCCTTTCAATATCCGGTAGAAATCCCGGGTGTTTCGGTAACCAATTTTATAAGAACCGCTATCAACGCGCATAGAAACGCTAACAGCCAGGAGAATATGCCTGCTAATGAAATGCTGAAAAAAATCCGTGAAAAATCTGAGATGTTGGGCATAGACCGTAAATTCTTGTCTAGATCCTTAAACGAAGGATTTTCTGGCGGGGAAAAGAAAAGGAATGAGATTTTCCAAATGGCTATGTTAGAGCCAAAATTATCCATTCTGGATGAAACAGATTCAGGTTTGGATATTGACGCGCTTAAAATTGTGGCCGATGGTGTAAATAGCCTAAGATCTAAAGACAAGTCGGTATTACTTATTACCCACTACCAAAGATTGTTAAACTATATAGTACCAGATTTTGTGCATGTAATGGTAGATGGTAAAATTGTAAAATCGGGAGGAAAAGAACTTGCCCAGGAGCTGGATGAAAGAGGTTACGAATGGATTAAAACTGAAAAAGCAGTTTAATTAGTGTCCGTCTATAAAGTCCGATAACTGCGTTACGCTCATTTTGAAAACAGTCATTTACATTAGTAAACTCCTTGTTTTTCAAAATTTCGCAAGCCTCGTTCTCGGTCTTTCTATCTCAGACACTCGACTCTATGGACAAACATTAATTAACTCCAGGTCTAAAAGCTTTAATATTAATTTCCGTACATACGGAAGTGACAATTTGAATTTGTTATGGATTTAAAAGAAAAATTAGTATCATCTTTCCTGGCTTTTGAAGAAGAGTACACAGGGACTAACGATGATCTTCGTAATATAAGAAATCAGGCGATACAAGATTTCGAAACAATGGGCTTTCCCAACAAAAAGGAAGAGGCCTATAAATATACCTCGCTTAATGCTATACTAAAAGAAGACTATAGCCTTTTTCCGAAGCATGAAAACTCTATAGAATATAAGGACATTAAAAAATATCTAATTCACGAAATCGATACTTACGATTTGGTGTTTATTGATGGTGTTTATTCTTCTCACTTATCGAGTACTACACACGATAAGATTGATGCCTGTCTCATGTCTTCCGCGATAAACAAAGATCAGTACAAACCGGTAATTGACAATTATTTTAATAAGATAGCGCCAAAAAATGGCCTGAATTCTTTAAATACGGCTTTTACCAAAGAAGGCGCATTTATTCATATTCACAAAAATACGATGGCCGATAAGCCCATCCAGATTATTAATTTCTCTACCGGCAATGAATCTTCTTCGTTTGTTCAACCCCGCAATTTAATTGTGGTAGATGAAAACTCACACTGTCAGATTATTGAGCGGCACCAAAGCTTAACAGACCAACCGGTGCTCACCAACTCGGTAACCGAAATATTTGCAGCTAAACGTGCCATTGTAGATTACTATAAAATTCAGAACGACAGTCTTTCGGCCTCTTTAATAGACAATACGTTTATAGAGCAAAAAGATGAGAGTTTTTGTTCGGTGCATACTTTTTCCTTTGGCGGAAAATTAACGCGTAACAACCTTAATTTCTATCAAAGAGGAGAACGTATAGATTCTACGATGAAGGGAATAACCCTTATTGAAGGCAAGCAACACGTAGATCATAATACTTTAGTGCATCATATAGAACCTAACTGTGAATCTCACCAGGATTACAAAGGTATTTTTGATGATAAATCGGTTGGGGTTTTCAACGGAAAAGTGCTTGTTGAAAAAGAAGCGCAAAAAACCAATGCTTATCAATCTAACAACAATGTGTTGTTAAGCGATAAAGCTACTATCAACTCTAAGCCTCAGCTGGAAATTTTCGCAGACGATGTAAAATGTAGTCACGGTTGTACTATTGGACAGTTGGATGACGAAGCTTTATTCTATCTTCAATCTCGCGGAATTCCCAAAAAAGAAGCCAGTGGATTATTAATGTACGCATTTGCCAACAATGTATTGGAAAGTGTAAAAATACCCGAGATCAAAAAAAGGATTAATAAACTAATCGCTAAAAAACTAGGTGTAGAATTAGGGTTTCACCTGTAGATCGCTATGTAATGTAGCATTTAAAAAACCCTCAAATCAATTTTATAAAAATGAGCATTGCTACCAATAATATAGCTTTAAACCTGGAAAAGATAAGAAAAGACTTCCCTATTNTAAAAAGGGAAGTCAATGGCTATCCNCTGGTTTACCTGGANAATGCGGCTACCTCNCAAACGCCAAAACAGGTAATTGATGNTATTGTAGATTATTATTCTAATTACAATGCCAATATTCACCGTGGCGTACACAGTCTTTCTCAGGAAGCTACCGATAAATATGAGGCAGCCAGAAAAACAATTCAGCAACATTTTAATGCTGAAAAGTCGAGTGAAATTATTTTCACTTCGGGGACTACTCACGGGATAAACCTTGTAGCCAGCGGATTTGCTTCCATCCTAGAAAAAGGGGATGAAATCTTGGTTTCGGCCTTGGAGCACCATTCCAACATTGTGCCCTGGCAAATGCTTTGCGAAAAAACCGGAGCTGTCTTAAAGGTAATCCCTATGAACCAGGAGGGCGAACTCATTTATTCGGAATTTGAAGCCTTACTTTCAGAAAAAACAAAGATGGTTTTCCTTAACCACGTTTCTAACGCTTTGGGAACCATCAATCCTATTAAAAAGATCATTGATAAAGCCCACGAAAAAGATGCAGCGGTTCTAATAGACGGAGCCCAGGCTGCGCCGCATATAAAAGCCGATGTACAAGCTCTTGATGTTGATTTTTACGTAGTTTCGGCCCACAAAATGTGCGGCCCTACGGGAGTTGGTATTTTATATGGCAAAGAAGAGTGGCTCAACAAACTTCCGCCTTATCAGGGTGGTGGCGAGATGATTGCCACAGTAAGTTTTGAAAAAACAACTTATGCCGATCTTCCGCATAAATTTGAAGCTGGAACCCCCAATATTTGTGGAGGAATCGCTTTTGGTGCGGCTATAGATTATATGAATTCTATAGGTTTTGAAGCGATCTCGAGATACGAACAGGAATTGTTGGATTACGCTACTTTAAAACTTCAGGAGATAGAAGGAATGCAGTTCTACGGCACTTCTCGTGAAAAAACAGCGGTTATTTCTTTTAATATTCAAGGACTTCATCCGTATGATATTGGCACACTTGTCGATAAAATGGGAATAGCGGTTAGAACAGGCCATCATTGCGCACAACCGGTTATGGATTTTTATAAAATTCCGGGTACGGTACGGGCATCTTTTTCATTCTACAATACGAAAGAAGAAATAGATCGCTTTATTGAAGCGGTTAAAAAAGCAAAAATGATGCTTTCTTAAATCATAAACAATGAAAAAAGCTTTTTCCTAATTAGTGTGTTTTTGGTATTTTCCTGCGGAAATTCAGAAGAAAAAATATCAGAAAACCCGGCTGATTTGAAACCTTTGAAAGGCGATTATAAATTGCTGAAAATGGACGGAAAAGATATTTCTTCCGAAGGTTTTATTTTGAATTTTAACGGGAAAAAACAACGTCTCTCTGGAAAAACCGGCTGCAATAATTTTGTTGCCACCTACAAAATTCAAGATTCGGTTATTCAGTTTAATACGCCCTTAGGAACAAAAATGTATTGCGAAGGAGAAATGGAGTATGAAGATACTTTTGGTGAAATACTACCGAAAATAAGAAATGTAAAGATTAGCGATAAAGATTTAATATTTTTGTCTCAGGAAAACGAGCAGCTTTTAAACCTAGAAAAAAAACAGGAACGTGAGTAAGACAATACAGGAAATACAGGAGGAGATAGTAGATGAATTCGCGATGTTTGAAGATTGGATGCAGCGTTACGAATATATGATAGAGCTTGGAAAAGGGCTTCCCATTATAGGCGACAAATACAAGATTGACGAGAACCTTATTAAGGGTTGCCAAAGTAAAGTTTGGGTTCACGCAGAACTGGAAGATGAGCAATTGGTTTTTACTGCCGATAGTGATGCTATTATCACCAAAGGCATTGTAGCCATTTTAATAAGGGCTTTTTCTAAGCATCATCCATCGGCAATTATTGAAGCCGACACTAAATTTATTGACGAAATTGGCCTGAAAGAACACTTGTCCCCTACCCGGGCCAATGGTTTGGTAAGTATGATTAAACAACTTAAAATGTATGCTATAGCATACCAAACACAACTCAATTAACATGGAAAAAGAAATAGATACCCAAGAACTGGGAGAAAAAATAGTGAAAGTCATAAAAACTATTTACGATCCCGAAATTCCCGTAGATATATACGAATTAGGACTTATTTACGATGTGATGGTAAATACAGATAGGGAAGTGAAAATATTAATGACCCTTACCTCTCCAAACTGTCCCGTGGCCGAAAGTTTACCACAGGAAGTGAAAGAAAAAGTGAAATCTATAGACATGGTTAAAGATGTTGAAGTAGAAATGACTTTCGATCCAGCATGGAACCAAGATCTCATAAGCGAAGAAGCCAAATTGGACCTGGGACTTTTATAAAGAAGCCCCCTAACCCCCAAAGGGGGAAATTAAAACTTTCGATTTTCAAATTCGATAAAATAATAATGAATATCCGTTAACAGTAATATAGTGTTTGAAATCTTATACTACTTTAGCAAAGGTTCTTCGAAACGGGAGACCTTACAGGTTTTGAAAACCTGTGAGGAGTAATTCACGCTTTCCTGATTTTAGGAGTAAAAACGAATATTCAAAAGTAATAACCTTTAACCTATAACCTCACTATGGCTGAAGAAATTGTTAACCGGATAGCCAACAGTAAATTAATCACTTTTAACCTTGAGGATTATTATCCGGAAGGGGAACGTGTGCTGTTTGATGTAAAAGACTGGCTTTTAGAAGGTTTTGTATTGCGCGAAAAGGAATTTAGGGAACAAGCTAAAAACCATGATTGGAGCAGTTACCAGGATAAATTTGTCGCCTTAACCTGCTCCAGCGATGCCATAATACCGGCCTGGGCCTATATGCTACTCGCCACCTATTTGCAAGCTTACGCCAAAAAGATAATTACCGGAGATTTAGAAACCCTGGAAACAGTGCTCTATACTGAAGTTATCCAGAATCTGGAGGTGAAAGACTTGCAGGATAAACCCGTAATTATAAAAGGCTGCGCGAATAAACCGGTACCCAAAAATGCCTATTTACTTTTAATAGCAAAATTGCAACCCGTTGTAAAAAGTTTAATGTATGGCGAGGCCTGCTCTTCGGTGCCCCTATACAAAAAACCTAAAAATTGAAATGAAGAAATTTTTCTTTGCTTTCGCTCTGTTTAGCGCAATATTTAGGCTTTCGGCACAGGAAGAAGATGAAGAACAAAAACAAGGATGGAACAAGGAAGGCGATATATCCTTACTTTTTAACCAGTCTGCTTTTAACGCAGAATGGACCGGTGGCGGAACTTCGAATCTTGCAGGAAATTTGTTAGTAAATTATGACTTCAATTACCTGAAAGATGATTTTACCTGGGACAACAAGTTTATGTTAGACTATGGTCTCACCAAACAGGAAGGTGATGACTTTAAAAGAAAAACCAGTGATCGTTTAGAGTTCAACTCTATTGCCGGGAAACAAGCACAGGAATCGAATTGGTTTTATTCCCTCTTTTTAAACTTCAGGACACAAATCACCAAAGGATATAAATTTGGAGAAGATGAAGAAACCGGCAAAACAACCAGAAGAGAATACACTCACTTCCTTTCCCCCGGCTACCTGCAGTTTGGCCCAGGTATGCTTTGGAAAAAAAGCGAGAACTTCTACGTTAATATTGCTCCAGCTACAGGTAGAATGGTTTTTGTAGATAAAGATTTCACCTCGGGACCAGAGTATGTAGATGGCGATTATTTTGGCCTTGACGCGGGGAAAGCTATGCGATTTGAATTCGGTACATCTGTTTCGGGTTATGCCCAGTTTGAGGTGATTAAAAACGTTACTATGGAGAACATGCTAAATCTTTATTCCAATTATTTGGAAGATCCTAAAAACGTAGATATCGATTACACCATGAACCTAAAAATGAAGATCAACGAATATCTTTCTACGAACCTTGTATTCCAGGCAATTTATGATGATAATGCGGTACAGGGATTTCAAGTTAGAGAAGTTTTCGGATTAGGATTGAACTACGGATTTTAGAGGCGCTGAAAAATAATTCTAATAATAACTAAAGCCAGCTTCTTTTTTCGGGAAAGCTGGCTTTTCTTTTTCAGCAGAAAAATAACCATATTTAGTTAAAACTATGTTGAAATAATTTCAGCAAAAATTACAGTAGCGATCTATTGTGTAACTTTGTAGTTATGATTGAAAAAACCGACCTAAGCCATGAGAAAGCTGTTCTAATTGGGATTATCACCAAAGAACAGGGGCATGATAAATTAAAAGAATACCTGGACGAACTGGAATTTCTCACCTATACCGCCGGCGGCGAAGTGATAAAGCGGTTTAGCCAAAATATGGATAAGGCTAATCCCAAAACTTTTATAGGTAGCGGGAAGATGAATGAAGTAAAAGAATTCGTTGACGAAAATGAGATAGGTACGGCTATTTTTGATGATGAGCTTTCTCCCGCTCAGCAAAAAAACATAGAGAAAATCCTGAAATGTAAGGTTCTGGATAGAACAACCTTAATACTCGATATTTTTGCCCAACGAGCACAAACCAGTTATGCAAGAACACAAGTGGAACTGGCGCAATATGAATATTTACTACCCCGACTTGCCGGGATGTGGACTCACCTTGAACGCCAGCGTGGTGGTATTGGAATGCGCGGCCCGGGGAAACAGAAATTGAAACCGACCGTAGGATTATACGCGACAAAATCGCCCTCTTAAAGAAAAAATTGGAAACCATAGATAAACAAATGGAAGTACAACGAGGCAATCGCGGGCAGTTGGTAAGGGTTGCCCTTGTTGGTTATACCAATGTAGGAAAATCTACTTTAATGAACACCATTAGTAAGAGTGATGTTTTTGCCGAAAATAAGCTATTCGCCACTTTAGATACCACAGTAAGAAAAGTAGTGATTCGTAATTTGCCTTTCCTATTAACCGATACGGTAGGTTTTATTAGGAAGCTGCCCACCCAATTGATAGAGTCTTTTAAATCTACCTTAGATGAAGTTAGGGAGTCTGATTTACTTTTACACGTTGTAGATATTTCACATCCCAATTTTGAAGACCATATAGAATCTGTAAACCAGATTATGAGTGAAATTAAGAGTAGCGACAAGCCTACCATTATGGTTTTTAATAAAATTGATCAGTATGAGGCTGAAGAAATCGAGGAAGACGATTTAATGACCGAAAAAACCAAGGCGCATTACACGCTGAAGGAATGGAAACAAACCTGGATGAACAAAATGGGCGACAATGTGCTGTTTATTTCGGCACTTAATAATGAAAATATGGAAGATTTCCGGAGAAAGGTCTATGAAGCGGTTAGGAAAATCCATATCACAAGATTTCCTTACAATAACTTCCTCTATCCCGAATATGATAAATATGGCGAGGAACAATAGGTTTTATTATTTTAAATAAGTCAGCTATACCTCACAAGTCCCGATAGCTATGCGGGATGGAAACTGTGAGGTTTTTTTATAAAAAAAATTCATTCAACCAACCACTTATTAAGATTTCCTCGTAAATTAGAGCATATACACTAAATATTATGAAAAATCCAATCTTATTACTGTTATTTTTTTCCTTCGGTTTTCTGTCAGCGCAAAACCTGGAGGGTTTCTGGAAGCTGGTGCAAAAGAACGGGGAAGCCGTGACCAACCGGGAAGTGATTAAAATAATTCAGGATAATTACTTTGCTTTGGGTTCAAAAGACCTTAGCAACAATGAATTTTTAGGCGCTGCCGGGGGCGAATTTTTACTGGATGGGGAAAGCCTTATCGAGATTAGGGATTTTGACACTTATGATGCCGAAGGAATTGGCAAAGAATTGGAGTATAATATAAGCTGGGATGGGGAAGATAAAATGGAAATTTCAGATGGCAATACCACGAAGATATGGAAAAGACTTTCAGAAAAAAGTGATCAACTTACCGGGAACTGGGTTATTACCGGTCGCGAAAAAAATGATGAAATAGACAAGATGACTCCCGGAGACCGGCGAACGATAAAAATATTAAGTGGAGGTAGGTTCCAGTGGATTGCTTTTAATTCGGCTACCAAAGAATTTAACGGCAGCGGCGGTGGAACCTATAATGCCGAAAGCGGAAAATATTCAGAAAATATTGAATTCTTCTCCAGGGATGCCAGCCGGGTAGGAGCAAGCCTGGATTTTGAATATGAAGTAAAAGACGGAAAATGGCACCATAAAGGAAAAAGCTCTAAAGGAGATCCTATTTACGAAATCTGGTCGCCTTATGCCGAAGCTTATAAAAAGTAAAACCTCAATTAGAGCAACTTATTTTAGCCTAAGTTGAATCGACA
>JGI1221J13441_10000545_pt1 | contig 16782 bp, 16 predicted proteins | sample LakVidmifraction_4_FD_13441 | JGI IMG/M metagenome (IMG submission 13441) | reverse complement strand
TTCAATGAATTTTAAAGATTTATTATCGATCCGTAGTGTTTCTGCTAAGAATAATGGCAAGTTGACTGATTCATCTTTTCTTCCTAGACAATCAAAGAGCGTTTTAAATTTTTGACTACACCCTTCTGCTTTAAGATCTTTCCCAGAATACCGTACTAAAAATGCTGGAGATTCGAAATAATCCAGTATCAGCTTTAATTCAATAAACTCTGCGGACCTATAGTGATAGTATTGATTAAGTGTACAATCTGTAATTATATGAAGATTAAAACAAAAAAACTAAACATCTCAAATATAAAACTCGTTATAATTACATAAATTTAAAAAATAATAATTACGATGGACTTAAGGTATCTTATGATATTCTGCGTTATAGCTTGTTGGAAGGGTTATGGTCAAAAGCCGGCCAATTCAGATAAATTTGCTCATACATTCTCTATCATCGCTCAAGATCCTGTTACTGGCGATATGGCTGTAGGTGTGCAAAGCCATTGGTTTTCTGTAGGAACTGCGGTCCCTTGGGGAAAATCTGGGGTAGGAGTTGTTGCCACTCAATCTTTTGTGAATGAACGCTACGGACACGAAGGCTTGGAACTGATGCAAAAGGGGCTCAATGCTAAGGAAGCTATGGAAAAACTCAAAAAAGAAGATGTCGGTGTTCACTATAGACAAGTCGCTATGCTTTCCAGAAATGGGACTATTTCGGCCTTTACAGGTAAAAAATGTGTTGAAGCCGCATTGCACCTTATTGGAGATCACTACAGCATCCAAGCGAATATGATGGAAGACGAAAACGTGGTTTATGCTATGAGACAGGCCTTTGAGGAAAATGATGATTTAGACCTTGCAGAACGTATCGTTGTTGCTATGGAGGCGGCTCAAAGCAGTGGCGGAGATATTCGTGGGAAACAATCTTCTGCACTCATCGTTGTTGGCAAGGACCCAGCAGAGCACCCCTGGTTAGATAAAAAGATAGATCTACGGGTAGATGATCACAAAACACCTGTAGAAGAATTATCGCGTTTACTCAATAGCCATAGAGCCTATGAGTTTATGGCTAGTGGAGATGTTGCCATGGAGAATAAAGACGCCGAAACTGCCCTGAAAGCTTACAATTCCGCAGAAAAGTTGCTTCCCAATAACGAGGAAATTAAATTTTGGAAGGCTGTTGCTCTTGTGAATTCAAATCAAGTCAAGATGTCTATTCCTATTTTTGAACGTCTATTCATGAATGATAAAAGATGGCAACGCCTCTTAAAACGCTTACCAGAATCTGACTTAATATCAATAGAAAAATCAGCATTGGATTACTTATTAAACTTATAACCTTATGAAAAATTATCTTTTATTACTTGCCAGTATATTACTTATCGCTTGTCACGATAGCCCAAAGCTTAGCAAAGAAAAAAACGCCCTTAAACCCCCAAAATTTGGTATTGTTATCCATGGTGGCGCTGGTGTGATCAAAAAAGAATATATGACAGACTCTTTGCAAAAAGCTTACGAGGACAAATTAAAAGAAGCTATAGAGGTGGGACATACCATCCTTTCTGAAGGAGGCACTGCTTTGGAAGCGGTCCAAAGAACCATTAATATCATGGAAGATTCTCCTCTATTCAATTCTGGAAAAGGAGCCGTGTTGAATGCAGATGGTATTGCCGAATTAGATGCTTCGATAATGGATGGAAAAACCAGAAATGCAGGAGCTATTTCTGGTGTACAACATATCAAAAACCCCATTAACCTCGCTTTTAAAGTCATGGAAGAATCCGATCATGTGATGCTAAGTGCGTCTGGTGCTGAAGATTTTGCCAAGCTAAATGGACTAGAATTTGTAGAAAACTCATATTTTATAACAGACAATAGAAAAAAAGCACTGGAAGCTTCCAAAGCAAAAGAACAAGGGGTCTCTAATGGAGATGAGTTTTTCTTGAGCAATGAAAAATTTGGGACTGTTGGCTGTGCTGCTTTAGACCAAGAAGGCAACTTAGCCGCAGGAACCTCTACAGGAGGAATGACCAACAAAAAATATGGAAGAATTGGAGACTCTCCTATCATAGGCGCTGGTACTTATGCCAATAATAAAACCTGTGCAATTTCTGCAACAGGTCATGGCGAATACTTTATTAGAGGGGTGGTTGCTTACGATATTTCTGCACTTATGGAATACCAAGGCATCAGTCTAGAGCAAGCAGCAAAACGAGTGATCCAAAAAAAACTTACCGATATGGGGGGAACAGGCGGCATCATAGGTATCGACAACAAAGGAAAAATGGTCATGGAATTCAATACTCCAGGAATGTTTAGAGCGTCTAAAACCATGAAAGGTGAAACCATTATTAAGATGTACGGGGATTAACCTTAACCTTTTATTTCTAGTTGTTTTTTGGCAATATCAACATTTGTAGTAGGCTGTTGACATGTTTTGTTTTCACAGACATATAGTATAGTTCCTGAAAGATCTTGAGGTGTCTTTCCTTTTAAAAGCGCCAAGTTTTCTTCGTGTCCACCCAAGAAAATAGCATTTTGACAGAAGCTATGCTGAAGCTCCAAAGCTTTTTGCTTAGCCTCTTTCCCCATGATAGCCACTTCATAGAAGGGATGAGAAAACCAACCGGACAGAATTTGCCAATTGGCATAATAAGGTCCCGATTTGTGAAGTTTTGATTTGACCTGATTCCACATTTTCTCTGATGCTTTAGTATAAGTCGAGTCGTTAAAAAAGTGCCCCATCAAAAACAAAGATTTAGCTAAAGACGAGTTGGAAGCAGGAATCACGTTATCATTAATTTCAAAGGTTTTTGAAATGAGTTGCTCTCCTTTGGTCGATGAGTAATAAAACAGACCTGTTGAAGAGTCCAAGAAATCTTCTAGACAGATGTTCACCAAATCTTTAGCTGTATTTAAATAGTGGATATTAAAACTCACTTGATATAATTTAATAAGCGCTTCCACNAAAAAAGCATAGTCGTCCAAAAAACCATATATGAATTTAGAGTCTGAACTTTTGGTTCGTAGTAACTTTCCGTTTTCAGTAATCATAGACGCTAATAAAAACTGCGCATTCTTTTCTGCTAAGTCTAAGTATTCAGTTTCTTTTAAGGCTGTATAGGCATCCACCAATCCAGTAATCATCATTGCATTCCATGAGGTGATAATTTTATGATCTAACGGAGGATGAGGCCTTTCCCAACGAATCTTATATAATTTGTACCTGAGTTGATTTAGATCACTTTTAAATTTTTCAGGGTCTAGATCTTTAACTTTTGCATAAGAGTCTGGTGTTTGTTGACTAAACAAAATATTCCTGGGCGATTCCCAGTTACCTCGCTGAGTTACATTATAAAAGCTTTCAGCTAGGTTTAATTCTTCTTCGGTTAACACCTCAGAAAGTTCTTTATAAGACCACACATAATACTTTCCCTCTTCCCCTTCACTATCGGCATCTAGAGAAGCATAAAACCCATAATCCTTGCTCATGAGCTCTTTGCTCACGAAATCAATAGTGTCTGAAATCACTTGTTTGTATATAGGCTTAGGCGCCAACTTTAGCGTATTCGCGTATAAACTAATCAACAAAGCATTATCGTAAAGCATTTTTTCAAAATGTGGCGCAAACCATTCAGCATCCACAGAATATCTTGAGAATCCGCCGCCAATTTGATCATAAATACCTCCCAGAGCCATTTCATCTAAAGTTTTCGTTACCATCTCTAGAACCGAATGATCTTTGGTAAAATCATAGTATTGGAGTAAAAACTGCCAAGAGTTAGCCATTGGAAATTTAGGAGCCCCCTTAAAACCCCCGCGATCTCCATCTACTATTTTTTGCCAGTTNACCATTAGGTCTTGNTATTCTGTTTTGGAAAACTGAATGTCTCCTTCCTCTGCTGGACTCAATTCTTGAGCCAACTGAATGCCGTCTGTTAACTTTTCTGCAGTGTCCAGAAGAGTCTTATAATCTCGAGAATAGGCTTTAACGATATTTGACAAAACTTTTTTCCAGTTTTCTTTAGGAAAATAAGTGGCTGCATAAAAAGGTCTACCGTCTGGTAAGGCAAAGGCATTGAGCGGCCAACCACCACGACCTGTTAGCATTTGAGCGGCCTCCATATAAATATGATCAATATCTGGCCGCTCTTCTCGATCGATTTTTATACAAATGAAATGCGTGTTCATTAGCTCGGCTACTTCGTTATCCTCAAAAGATTCATGAGCCATCACNTGACACCAATGGCAAGCGGCATAGCCTACACTGATCAAAATAGGCTTATTTTCTTGCTTTGCACGCTCCAAAACTTCGGGACTCCATTCTACCCAATGCACAGGATTCTCTGCATGTTGCAATAGATAGGGACTTGAAGCAAATTGAAGATCATTTTTGAATTCAGACATGAAGTACTTTTTTATCAAAATTACATTTTCTTACCGCCTTCTGAATGTTAAACCGTCTTAAAACTGAAAATTTTAAAACTTAATCTGATTAAGTTAAGTTCACTCAACAGGCTCTATAAAATTGGAAAGCGTTTTAAAATTCTGTATTTTCAACCTAAATTAATAAACTCATGATCAATAAAACTGTAAATAATGTTACCAAAGCTTTAGAGGGCATTCACGATGGAATGACCTTTATGCTTGGAGGCTTCGGCCTTAGTGGTATTCCCGAAAATTGTATTCAAGAACTTGTGAAACGCAATGTGAAAGACGTGATTTGCATCTCAAACAATGCCGGTGTTGACGATTTTGGACTAGGGCTACTTTTGAAAAAAAAACAAATCAAAAAAATGATCTCTTCCTATGTAGGAGAAAATGCTGAATTTGAGAGACAAATGCTCAGCGGAGAATTGGAAGTAGATTTAATTCCTCAAGGTACCTTAGCCGAGCGATGTAGAGCTGCTCAAAATGGTATTCCTGCCTTTTATACCCCTGCAGGATATGGCACCGAAGTAGCCGAAGGAAAGGAAGTCAGAGATTTTGATGGAAAACCTCATATCATGGAAGAGGCTTTCAAGGCTGACTTTGCGTTTGTAAAAGCATGGAAAGGAGATGAAGCTGGTAATCTCATTTTTAAAGGGACAGCCAAAAACTTTAACCCGTTGATGTGTGGAGCTGCTAAAGTTACTGTTGTGGAAGTAGAAGAACTAGTAAAACCAGGAGAACTCGATCCTAATTTCATCCATATTCCAGGTATTTTTGTTCAGCGCATTTTCCAAGGAGAAAAGTACGAAAAGCGAATTGAACAGAGAACCACACAATCTTAAAAATCAACTTTTGAAACCAAAGACTTATGTTAGATAAAAATGGAATTGCAAAACGGATTGCCCAAGAAGTCCAAGATGGCTTTTACGTAAATCTGGGCATTGGTATACCCACTCTCGTAGCCAATTATGTGAGAGACGACATTGAATTAGAATTCCAAAGCGAAAATGGAATTTTGGGAATGGGGCCTTTCCCGAGGGAAGAAGATGTAGATGCGGACCTCATTAACGCCGGAAAACAAACGATTACTGCATTACCCAGCGCTAGTTTTTTCGACTCAGCTCTCAGCTTTGGGATGATACGCGGTCAACACGTTGACTTAACCATTTTAGGGGCGATGGAAGTCGCTCAAAATGGAAATATCGCCAATTGGAAAATCCCAGGTAAAATGGTGAAAGGAATGGGCGGCGCTATGGATCTTGTGGGCTCTGCAAAAAACATAATTGTCGCCATGATGCACACCAATAAAGCTGGAGACTCTAAGCTTTTAAAGACCTGTTCTTTACCTTTAACAGGAGTTGAATGCGTTACTAAAATAGTGACCAACATGGCTGTACTTGACATTGTAGATAAAAAATTCAGACTTTTGGAAAGAGCTCCAGGAGTAAGTGTAGAAGCTATTCAACAAGCAACCGAAGGAGATTTAATCGTAGAAGGAGATATTCCTGAAATGAAATTATAAACTATTTATTTCATAAAAATTAAAAAGCGCTAACCTTAGGCTTAGCGCTTTTCTTTTTTTATGAAACCAAAGTTGTTTAGTCTATAAGAATAACAACTTTATTATCGTTCAATTCAATAACACCTCCAGAAATATCAAAACACATTTTTGAATCTTCTTGATAAAACTTATCCTTTGAACCCTTAGGTAAGTTTACAGAAGAGTCTAGCTTTATAGAACCACTCTTTAAGACGGAAACCACGGGAGCGTGATTATCCAACATCTGGAACTCTCCATTGTTTCCTGGAACGCTGACGGATTTTACCTCATCACTTAGTATAATTTGCTCTGGACTTACTATTTCTAAATGCATGTGCTTAAGTTTCAGACTAGTTTTCGTTCAACATTTTCTCACCTGCTTCAATCGCCTCTTCAATAGAGCCTTTCAAGTTGAAAGCAGCTTCTGGAATATGATCTAATTCACCATCCATAATCATATTGAATCCTTTGATTGTCTCTTTAATATCTACCAACACTCCTTTAAGACCAGTAAATTGCTCAGCAACATGAAAAGGCTGTGATAGGAATCGTTGTACACGACGTGCTCTAGACACAGAAAGTTTATCCTCTTCAGACAATTCTTCCATACCTAAAATGGCGATAATATCTTGTAATTCTTTATATTTTTGAAGTAATTCCTTCACTCGTTGTGCACAGTCGTAGTGGTCATCTCCAAGAATATCTCTCGTTAAAATTCTCGAGGTAGAATCCAATGGATCTACTGCTGGATAAATACCAAGTTCTGCAATTTTTCTAGACAATACTGTAGTAGCGTCCAAGTGAGAGAATGTTGTTGCTGGAGCTGGATCGGTTAAATCATCTGCAGGAACATAAACCGCTTGAACGGAAGTAATAGATCCCTTTTTGGTTGATGTGATACGCTCTTGCATAGCTCCCATCTCTGTCGCTAAGGTTGGTTGGTAACCAACGGCAGAAGGCATACGTCCAAGCAATGCAGATACTTCTGAACCTGCTTGAGTAAACCTAAAGATATTATCCACAAAGAAAAGAACATCTTTTCCTTGTGCCTCCCCTGCACCATCACGGAAATATTCTGCAATCGTTAAGCCCGATAAAGCCACACGAGCACGAGCTCCAGGAGGTTCGTTCATTTGTCCAAAAACGAAAGTCGCTTTTGATTCTTTCATTCCAGCTTTGTCCACTTTTTCCAAGTCCCATCCGCCTTGTTCCATAGAGTGCATAAAATCATCTCCGTATTTGATAATACCAGATTCAAGCATCTCTCTTAGCAGATCATTTCCTTCTCTTGTTCGTTCTCCAACGCCTGCAAATACGGAAAGACCACCGTGACCTTTAGCGATATTATTAATCAATTCTTGAATAAGAACGGTTTTACCAACACCAGCACCACCAAACAATCCAATCTTACCCCCTTTTGAGTAAGGTTCGATCAAATCGATAACTTTAATCCCGGTTAAAAGCACTTCCGTAGAGACCGCTAAATCCTCAAACTTAGGAGCATCTCTATGGATAGACATTCCATCTTTTCCAGTTTTTGGAAGATCTCCTAATCCATCAATAGCATCTCCTGTGACATTAAACAAACGGCCATAGATATCTTTACCTATTGGCATTTGTATGGGATATCCTGTACTCAAGACCTCTACTCCACGGCTTAATCCATCTGCAGAATCCATCGCAATGGTTCTCACAGTGTTTTCACCAATATGAGATTGAACTTCAAGAATTAAGTCAGATTTGTTTTCACGTTTAACCTCCAATGAATCATAGATTCTTGGCAAGTCTTTAGTGTTTTCGAATTCTACATCGATCACCGGACCTATAATTCGAGTGATTTTACCTTTAACTTTAGACATTATCTAAGGATTTTATTTGATGGCTTTTCTAAAAAAGCCGTATTTAAAATTTTTGCAAATATATATAATATAAATAAATCTTTTATGACGAAGATCTATTTTATAGAAAATTGATTGATTCTATTCTACGGTTACAGATTTTGCGAGATTCCTAGGTTGATCGACGTTCTTACCAAGCATTACAGCAATATGGTAAGAGAAAAGTTGCAAAGGAATTGTCGTTAGCAAGGGAGTAAGCGCTTCAAAAGTTTCGGGAACCTCTATAACGTGGTCTGCCATGTTCTTCACGGAGGTATCCCCTTCAGTGACTACCGCTATAATTTTACCCTTTCGAGATTTAATTTCCTGGATATTACTCACTACCTTTTCGTAATGCCCTTTTTTAGTAGCAATAACAACTACAGGCATATGTTCATCTATAAGAGCGATCGGGCCGTGTTTCATCTCAGCAGCTGGGTAGCCTTCTGCATGAATGTATGAAATTTCTTTAAGCTTAAGCGCGCCCTCAAGCGCAACAGGGAAGTTATAACCTCTACCAAGATATAAGCAATTTTTCGCATTTTTATAAACAGCGGCAACTTCCATGATATGATCGTTGGACTGTAAAGCTTTCTCTATTTTTGAAGGTATTTGCTCCATTTCATTCAAATACATATGATAATCTGAATTGGAAATTGAACCTTTAGCTTTTCCTAGTTTTAGTGCCATTAAACTCAAAATAGTAATTTGAGTGGTAAAGGCTTTTGTCGAAGCTACGCCTATTTCTGGACCAGCATGGGTATAAGCACCTGCATGGGTTTCTCTAGATATTGAAGATCCTACTACATTACAAACTCCAAAAACAAAAGCTCCATTCTCTTTGGCTAATTTAATAGCCGCCATTGTATCTGCGGTTTCACCACTTTGGGAAATTGCAATCACGACATCGTCTTTGTTAATTACAGGATTACGATACCTAAATTCTGACGCATATTCAACTTCAACTGGGATTCTAGCCAAGTCTTCAAAAATATATTCAGAGACCAAGCCAGCATGCCAGGAGGTCCCACAAGCCACGACTATAATTCGCTTAGCGTTTAAAAATTTTTCTAAGTTATCGTCAACACCAGCCATTCTTATGATTCCACGATCTGCAAGCATTCTACCTCTGTAGGTATCTTTTATGGCGCTAGGCTGCTCATAAATCTCCTTTAGCATGAAATGTTCATACCCTGCTTTCTCTATTTGATCGAGGTTCAATTGAAGCTTTTGAACATAGGGATCTACTAAAGAATCATCCTTAATTTTTCTAACTTTCACCTTCTTTCCTAATCTCACAACAGCCATTTCCCCATCTTCAAGATATATGGCCTTTTTGGTATATTCAATAAAAGGGGAAGCGTCGGAAGCTATATAATATTCGTCGTCACCTACTCCAATAGCTAAAGGGCTACCGAGTCTGGCTACGACAATCTCATTGGGTTTGGTTCTGTCAAAAACAGCTATAGCATAAGCGCCTATGGTTTGGTTAAGAGCGATTTGTACTGCTTTACCAAGCTTTACTTCCTCATTGATCATGATATCTTCTATCAAATTGACCAACACTTCAGTATCTGTGTCTGATGAAAATGTATATCCCCTATTTTGCAATTCTGTTTTTAAAGATTCATAATTTTCAATAATTCCATTATGAATAATCGCTAGTTTACCTGAATTAGAACAATGAGGATGCGAGTTCACATCATTAGGTTCACCGTGGGTAGCCCAACGGGTATGACCTATTCCAACGGTTCCTTTGAGCTCAATTTCAGATTCACATTTGTGTTGCAAATCGGCTACTTTACCTTTTGTTTTACAAATATTAAGGTCGTTTCCATCATAAATAGCTATGCCAGCGCTGTCATATCCTCTATATTCAAGACGCTTTAAGCCTTTTAATATAATGGGATAAGCTTGCTTTTTTCCTATGTATCCTACAATCCCACACATAATATTGTATTAGTTAGTTTCTGTATAAAATATTTTCAACTTGAGTTTTTTTGCTTCTACAGCAGATTGATTACCATGAATAACAATACCCCTTGGAGTCTCTACCATGCTTCTTGGAATAAACTCAAAAGCCTCTGATTGAGAATTTCTTGTATTAACAAGATTGGTTTGATTGACGTTGGAAGAGACGTAAAGACCTAGTCGCACATTAGTTGAATCGTTATTTAAAACATTATTAATATAAGATGTTAATCTTATTTTGTAGAATGGATCTCCATTTTCATCAATATTTAAAGGACCTAGATGAACTTGTCTAGATATATTAGGATTATCAGCAGCTGTAGGATCTCTTCTGTAATCTTCAAGAACTCTTCGATCGTCTAAATTTGTCAAGAAAACTCTATTAATTCTATTTTTACTAGATGGCGCAACCTCTTCGTTTAGATAAAGATTCAAGTTCGCCTCATTAATCAACCAGTTGTTTTCTCTTAATTGATCTAACTCATCAGACACACCATTACCATCTGTATCTGGCCCTGTAAAAAGTTCAATCACTGCAGAAGACCCCTCTCCTCCTTTCAAATAAATATTTTCTTCTCCTTCTTCTAGATTTTGATTAGACAAATCTACATTGAAATTGTTATCGTATAAATTCAACTTATTTCCACTAAAATTCAAAGTATACTGACTATAAAGGGTGTCAGTTGTAGTCGCCCCGCCCTCTACCTCAACCTGAGTTTCATTGTTATAATAAATCGTGATATTCGCATCTGCATCTGCAAGATTGAACATTGACATAGAATATACTGGCTGTTGTTGCTCTGCCTCAATTAGAAACCCTCTCAAATAGTTTCTGAATACGTTATTACTAACTAAAAACTGAGAATTAGCAGGGTTCAGTATCTTTTCTTGAAAATACTGTGTTGGCATTTTAATACGAATTCTTGGAGAAAGATTTAAAGTATCAACAACATCTGCTTCTGTTTGCTCAAAAAGAATGACGCTGTTTGTTAAATCTGATGGCTTTATTACATCTGAAGTCACCAAAGGCGTGTTTTCTATATTTGGACTGAAATCATCTCCTTGATCTGAATAGTAAATTTGATTCTCTTCAAACTCTCCATTTTCACCAGGATCCAAATCCCTAAGGAATTGATTGGATTCGTAAATATTGATTTTGAAACTTCCCTCTCCGTAAATAGAATCCAATTCATAAATTCCAAATTCTATCTCTCTACTAAAAAAAGGAAGAGTAAAACAACTGAATCTATTGTAGGATTTTCTCCAAAATCAGGTCTTGTTTGTGATAAACTGACTTGTGTAAGAATTTTAGTTTCGAAATACCAAACACGGGGTCTACGTATCCTCCTAAAAAAAAATTATTAAATCCGTTGGTTTGTATCGAAGTATATTTCTCGCTATAAGTAACTAAATTTTCCAACTCGTAAGCTGGTGGAACTTCTAAACTATTAATAAAGTCTGTGCCGACTTCTGAATATTCATTTTCACAGGACAATAACAAAACTAAAGCAAAAACTGAGGCTAAACTTCTTAAGGTGACTTTATACATAGAATTAATCTTCTTCTTCATTTAAAATATCTTTCAAGTAGTAGGTTTGATAGGCATTTGCCATTTCTTCTCGTTTTGTGTAAGGCAAAGTAGGAAGATCTAGCTTTTCAATATAAGCTTTTAAATCCTCTGAAATTTCCTCGCTCCCAATCACCAAACCATCAGAATTGTCTATCGCAACTTTTAGTATATTGTTGTAAGTTGGATTATCCAAATGAGCAATAGCATCATCTTCTATTCCATCAAACAAAACTTTCTTTTTCATATCTTCATCTAACGCGCCATCAAAACTTTGATTGTATATAGACGTCACAATTTTAGATTCAGAAAATAAAGGCTCATTTCCATAATAATGTCTCAAATACATAGGAAGTAAAGAAGACATCCAACCATGAACGTGAATAATATCTGGAGACCAGTTCAATTTCTTTACGGTTTCTATAACCCCTTTTGCAAAGAAAATTGCACGCTCATCATTATCTTCAAATAACTCACCATCTTCATCAGAGAACGTAGCTTTCCTTTTGAAGTAGTCTTCATTATCGATAAAATAAACTTGCATTCTTTCTTTTGGGATAGAAGCCACTTTTATGATCAGGGGCATATCTAAATCATTGATTACCAAATTCATTCCAGACAAACGGATGACCTCATGAAGTTGGTGCCTCCTCTCATTGATATTACCAAACCTTGGCATAAAAATACGAGTTTGACCACCAGCGGCGTTTATCAATTTTGGAGCTTCAAAAGCAGTTGAAGAAATATCATTTTCTGGCAAATAAGGTACAACCTCTGATGAAACGTATAAAATGCGTTTATCTTTCATAAAATATTTACATTACGGATTAATGACAAAAAGTTTGCAAATTTACAAAAATTTATGCGGATTCCCGTTAAAATATTAATATTGCAAATCCAAAACAGATACACTACTTGTGGTTATAAAATCAAAAGAATCCCTTCATAAGACTTTGGAGATCAATAAAAATAAAGGAGAGACTCTTGGGCTAGTACCAACAATGGGTGCTCTTCACGACGGGCACCTTGCCCTCATCAACTTTGCCTATAAATTTTGTGATGTCGTCGTCGTTAGTATTTTTGTAAATCCAACGCAGTTCAATAATGCCTCAGATTTGGAAAAATACCCTAGACATATAGAAAAAGATGCTGCTTTCTTAAAAAAACACAACTCTAAAACTCTAGTTTTCACTCCAAATGTTGAAGAGGTGTATGCAGATGGCCTTAAATCTGAGTCCTTTAACTTTGGCAGCATTGTTGACTACATGGAAGGCGAGTTTAGAGCTGGTCATTTTAATGGTGTTGGTAGTGTTTTAAAAAGATTATTCACTATTGTTAATCCAGACAAAGCCTTTTTTGGTGAAAAAGACTATCAACAGCTCATAGCAGTCAAAAAACTGGTAAACATCACCGGGCAGGAGGTCGAAATTATAGGATGCCCAACAAGCAGAAATGAATTTGGTCTTGCACAAAGTTCTCGAAACTTCAGGCTTAACGACACTCAGCTTAAAGAGGCTGAATTGATTTTTGAAGCTTTAACTCAGTCCAAAAGTATGTTTGATGATTACAGTATTCTAGACATTGAAAAAGAAGTCAAGAAGAGGTTTCAACAAAGCGCACTGGAGCTGGAGTACTTTTCGATTGTAAAAACGAAAGACCTTATCCCAACAACAACCAAAGAACCAAAAGAAGCCTACAGAGGATTTATAGCCGCATTTCTTGGCAATGTAAGACTGATAGATAATATGGCTTTAAACTAATTTTAATATGCAAATACACCTCATTAAATCTAAAATCCATCGAGTGACGGTCACTGGTGCAAACCTCAATTATATTGGGAGTATCACTATAGATGAAGATCTTATGGATGCTGCTAACCTTGTAGAAGGAGAAAAAATACAAGTGGTTAATAATTCTAATGGCGAACGACTTGAAACCTATGCAATACCTGGGGAAAGAGGGAGTGGTGAAATCACATTAAATGGTGCTGCTGCTAGAAAAGTATCGCCTGGAGATATTCTTATCTTAATGGCTTATGCAATGATGACTCCAGAAGAAGCGAAAACATTTCAACCAAAGTTGGTTTTCCCTAATGAGAAAAATCTATTGAAATAACCTATATGAAAAAAGCCATAAAAAAATGGGTAAGAACACTTGGCCCAATGGCATTAGGCCTGTTTTTTATATGGTTTTCCTTGTCCAAATTCACCTCGGAAGAGCTCGGTCAATTGTGGTTTAATATTCAAAGTGTAGATATCACCTGGGTTGCTTTGTCCTTCGTCATGGGTATTGCCTCTCATTTGTCTAGGGCATATCGCTGGACGTTTCTACTGGAACCTGTTCAAATCTTTCCAAAGTTCTACAATTGTTTCCTGTCCTTGATGCTAGGGTATTTGGCGAATTTAGGCATCCCCAGATCTGGCGAAGTTTTAAGAGGCGCTACTTTAGCCTCTTATGAAGAGGTCAAGTTCGAAAAAACCTTCGGAACTATCATTACCGAAAGGCTCGTGGACCTTATAATGCTCCTTTCTATTGTAGGAATAGCCTCCCTCTCACAAAGCGATAAAATTTTTAATTTTTTTAAAAGTCAAAATATCAATCCTTTTTTTGGAGGAATTATTATTGTTTCTATGATTTTAATGCTGATCATCGGCTTTAGAGTTATAAGGAATAGCAAAAACACGTTAGTCCAAAAGATCAAAAGTTTCATTGAGGAACTTTTTAAAGGAATGAAGAGTGTCTTTTCAATGAAGAAAAAAAAGCAGTTTTTACTGCATACGTTTTTTATCTGGGGACTTTATGTCGGTATGTTTTACGTCTTAAAATTTGCATTTCCAGATACACAGGATTTAGGATTACAGGCCACTTTGGTCGCCTTTATCTTTGGGGCCTTTGCAATGTCTATTACCAATGGTGGTATAGGCTTGTATCCTATCGCCATAGGTATAGCATTCAACACTTTTGGTGTTTCCAACGCCACAGGAGAAGCCTTTGGATGGGTGATGTGGGGAACACAAACTGCGCTAGTCATTGTTTTGGGAGGGCTTTCCTTCATAGTTTTACCCCTATTAAATAAGCGATAATTTTAGTACATTAGCAGTCTAAACCAACAACTATGAGGTTAATTTTACTTCTATTTATTTGCTTTTTTTTACAACACTCTAAAGTTCTTTCGCAAACCGAATACATAGATATAAATTCATCTATTTTGAAGGAATCCCGACAAATCAAACCTCAATTACCCAGAAATTATAACTCAACTGAAAAAGAGTATCCTATTCTTCTTGTCTTGGATGGTGATTATTTATTTGAACCCTTTGCAGGCAATGTTGACTATTTGAGTTACTGGGGAATCACTCCCGAAGCGATTCCAAAAGCTCTAAACTCTATTTTCGAAGCCTATGGCCCTATCTCTGACTTAGAATATCAATCTAAATTGCTCACCTCTTCATCTCCTTCTAATTACCTAGAAGACAGATATTTTACAATCCAAGAACTATATGCTTTAGAAATCCCAATACGAAGTGTTGATTTTCTTAAAACAGCAGATGCTATAGAAGAAAAAGAACTACGGGATGATTACCAAAACTTGAGTAAACTGGCCAAAAAAGAAGATTCTGGAACTGTTTTACACCACTACTTTCAAGGGCGTTATTTTGAGAAATCTGGCCAGCCAAAAAGAGCCATCAAAGACTATCAAGCGTCTAATGGCCTGGAAAGTGCTGGATATCTCAACAGTGATGTTCTGTTAGGAAAGGCAGATGCGCTTGTACAAACATTTGGATATTAATTTTATGGCAAAAACCAAAACCACCTTTTTCTGTCAAAACTGCGGGGCTCAATATGCTAGATGGCAAGGACAATGTAACTCTTGTAAAGAATGGAATACGCTAGCAGAAGAAGTGGTAGAAAAGAAACCTGAGAAACCCTGGAAACCCTACACCTCCAATTCTCCCAAAAGGATTTCGAAACCACAACGCATCAATGACATCAAGATTGGGAAAGAAATAAGAATTCCGACTTCCAATCAAGAGTTCAATAGGGTTTTAGGAGGGGGAATAGTCCCCGGCAGCATCACTTTACTAGGAGGTGAACCCGGCGTTGGTAAAAGTACATTATTGCTTCAGCTATCCTTGAGCTTCAAACAAAAAGTCCTCTATGTTTCAGGGGAGGAAAGTCTACAGCAGATTAAAATGCGTGCAGAACGAATCAATAAACAGGAGTCCAACTGTTTCATTCTTTCTGAGACCAAAACCCAACATATTTTCTCTCAAATAGAAACTTTAGAGCCAGAAATTTTAATCATAGATTCTATACAAACCCTACATACCGATTACGTGGAAAGCTCGCCAGGAACTGTTTCTCAAATAAGAGAATGTACCGCAGAGCTCATAAAGTACGCCAAAGAAACCAATGTCCCTGTCATTTTGATAGGACATATCAACAAGGAAGGGAGTATTGCAGGGCCCAAGGTTTTGGAACATATGGTAGACACTGTTCTTCAGTTTGAGGGAGACAAAAACTACGCCTACCGTATTCTAAGAGCTCACAAAAATCGGTTTGGCTCCACCCACGAATTGGGTATATATGAAATGCAAGCAGGGGGTTTGGTAGAAGTTTCCAATCCCTCAGACTTGCTTATCTCAAAAACTGAAACTCACNTAAGCGGAACCGCTATTGCCGCAACTCTCGAAGGGATGAGACCTATGATGATTGAAATCCAAGCGCTGGTGAGCTCNGCNGTTTATGGCACTCCTCAACGATCGGCAACAGGTTACAACCTCAAACGGCTCAATATGATTTTAGCAGTCTTAGAAAAGAGAGCAGGATTTCGACTAGGGGCCAAAGACGTGTTTTTGAATATCACAGGAGGTATTAGTATAGACGACCCCGCCATAGACTTGGCAGTCGTCGCTGCTATTTTATCTTCCAATGAAGATATTTCTATTTCAAAAGACATTTGCTTTGCTGCCGAAGTCGGATTGGCAGGAGAAATAAGGCCGGTAACTCGCGTGGAACAGCGNGTTATAGAAGCAGAAAAACTTGGTTTTGCTTCCATATTAATTGCTAAACAGAGTAAGCTTCCTAAAACCGATTATAAAATCAATGTCCTCCGTGTCGCTAAAATTGAAGACGTCGTCGATGTTTTATTTTAAGAATTTTTTATAGATGCTTTTTTCTTCGGAATTTAATGCAGCTAGTTTAAAAGCCTAGACATCTCCCTCAACGTAATGTAAGCTTCAATCTTGCGTCTAGATAACGTAAAGAAAAACTGAATTCTAATTTAACTGAAACCTCTGTAGCGCTTGAATAATACCAAATTAAATTTATAATGTCGTATAAATAAATTGAATTATACTACGACGTAGCTCAGCACAGGTTTTTTGATTGATCGAAGTTAAAAATAA
>JGI1221J13441_10000544_pt1 | contig 16802 bp, 23 predicted proteins | sample LakVidmifraction_4_FD_13441 | JGI IMG/M metagenome (IMG submission 13441) | reverse complement strand
TGGTGCCCACAATCTCCACACTTATAACCAAGGTACGCCTGTGCTGAGGTCTTAACAGTGTCGCCTGTAAGCTCCACCTTCTCACTACCACACACTGTACATGCTGGCTTATCTTTATTAGTATGCGTAGCAAAGCTAGGATGCAGATGATCCCACGAACGCAGCTTCATATAGACTCTCTCCAGTAGATGCACATCTTGGATGTTGTATTCAACCATGTCCTCCCACGATTGCGTATCACCCTGAACACAGCGCTGCCACAGCTTTAACCCGTCATGCTCTACCTTACGCTCGCCTAACAACTCACGAGCGATGTAGTCCAGCTTATTGGATGTAAACGAGAATGACCTCTTAGCCATCTTCAATGTGTCGATGGACTTATAGGGCACGGGTGGTGGTAGGCTATGCATCAAGAAGCGTGTATTCATCTTCTTAACATCAAACCTATCCCCGTTGTGAGCGATGATATAGTCAGCCTCATTGAGCAGGGAATGTATACCAGTCACAACCTGACGGTCATTCTCACTACCCGGCTTATAACCCTTACTGTTATGCATCGACATGTGCATAACCTCCTCTTCGCCCATCCACTTGGCTGCCCAAGTCATGATGTACCAGTCAGATAACAGCTGGTCTATGTTACGCACCTCAGACCACATCTGCCAGATGTGTGCTAAGATAGGAGCAGTCTCGATATCTAGGAACAATACCCTAGGGGTATCCTGCATATCTACAACTACACCTGCCTCGACAGCAGCTCTCTTAGCTGCGTTAATGGAGCGATCTACAGTGCGGCGACCTACGCCCATTACATCCGCTGCCTTAGAATTAGAGCCGTATTTTATTACGGCATCTATGTACTCCCCTTGCTTAGGAGTTGCGTATTTCTTCAACTCGTTTGTTAATAAATCAACGTTCATATATATCCTCTCTTATTTGTAGACTAGGACCACACACAGCCCCGCTATAACTACGAGCTGGCAGATAGCAATCAACGACAGTATGCCAATCCACTCTGTGGCTACACTTAGTTTCGTGCGCATCATCTGTTCGTGCTTTTGTAGGTAGTTCATGTCCTTCTGGTTCATTAGGCTTCCTCCGATTTATATATAAGTACGTTGTTGGGTAGCTTCTCTAGCAGAGGTTGAACGTCCTGTACACCTAACCGACCGTTACCTACTCCGGGGTAGTTCATATGGAAAGTAAAGTGGGGCCGCGCTGTCGCTACGGCTGCTAGTTGTTCTACTGATTCCTCTATAATACTCATCTCTGCGGGGTCCTTCCAGTGTGTCTTAACTTTAAACCATCCTAGCCGTGTCTCCGGTACACCACTAGTAGATGTCCACAACAGATTAGCTGTGGGGTTCTCTATAATACCCATACCAAATAAAAGATCAACACCGGGTATAGAATCCCGCACCTGTTTTGCGGCACCTCTGCCCATAACAATAGAACCATCTCTCTTCACAACGGGGTTACCTGTGAATAGATATATATCTGGTAGCTGCCACGGTACTGAGTAGTTAAGTAAACCCTCAATTAGAATCATTCTGTATCCTCCTCATCTGTAAGCTCTTGTGTAGAGCAGCCCAGAAGAATATCCTGAGCCTCCTCTAGTTGGTCTACGACATTAGTTACGAACCACTCCTTGTCGTACATGAGTTGCTCGAACTCTGCTAATGCTGCCTCCACAGCATCTCTAACTTGTTGTAGTTCGTCTTCGCTCATATTAGCTAGCTCCACCTTCGGGCATTTTAATTACCTCACTCTCTAAGTCACCATCTGGTATGGGCAACTTATACCCTAGGATATCCTCAATGCAATGGAGGGAGGCTTTACGTAGGTCAGGAAGCTCCCCATCATTAGCAAGGGTAATGTCCACCATACAATCCGATACACCTGCCTCACTTATGTGCGAGTCCACTGTTTCCAAATCCCGCGTAGATGTCATACGAATGATAGTGCCACCATTGTTCTTGATGACCTCAGCTTCGTTGTCGAACCTTACATCGGGGATAATAACTACAGCCCCCTCAAATCCTTGCTCCGTAGCAGCACCATACTTCTCAATAGTGGACTGCATTAGAGTGATCCACACTGCTGGGTCAATCATGTTACGTCCCCAATCCGTACCCAAAGTTTGCATCAATTGGCGGGGGGACTTACCTAGTGTAGGTAACTTCTCCTCCTTCAATTCCCCATCAATATAGGGCTCCAACTCCGCCGGACGCATGATAGATCCATAGCCTGCGAAGTCTAAGAACATCGCTACCATGGATTTCAGGGGCGTAGCAAAGGATTCCTTTGCCAGAACCAGCTGCTCTGTGGACTCATGGTCTGACTGCAGGATTGCATTTAGCATGTTCAATGCCACTGTATCCTTGCCCACTCGGGCAGGGCCACAGATACCTATGAGTGTCAGGTTCTTATCTACGGGTGCTTCTTTAGTCTTTACTTTTGTACCTTCCTTCATTATGTCTGTGCTCCTTCTCGCTATTGCTCGTTTAACCTTCATGATGAAGGTTTGTTGGGTTAGTCACTCTTATTACCGACCTTGGCCTCTTCTATCCACTCGTCTGGTATCTGGCCGATGGCATACTTGATACCGCGTTTATCACACCACTCGCTGTAGCGTTGCTTAGCATTACGGTTCAACTTATTATCAAATTGAAACAGCATGCGGATATCCAGCTTCGGGTTCTGCTCTATCACATTGACCATCTTCTTGCGGTCCTCCAAGGTCCACTTGCCTTTGGTCTCAATGATAATGTTATTAGGCAGGAAGAAGTCTGGATTATACTTCCTCGTTACCGCGGGTTGTACGTAGATGATAGGCTCTCGTTCATACTCGAACTTAATACCTGCGGCCTCTAGCTGCGCTGCCGCGTCGAACTCGTATATACTCTTGTAGGGTGTGCCTGCTAGCACAGTTTTCCTACGTGCATTCCTAGTTGATGCTCTTCCCATTATGCCTCCTCGTGGTGATCTGGTAGGTACATCGCACGTGTCTCCATGTAAGCTAGTACCTCCTCTATGTTATAGGGTCGCATGTAATCTCCTGTGAACTCCTTCATCTCCTCACTGTCCACGCCTACATCCACACTAAGTCCCAGTCCGGGTAGGTGGCCATGGCTGTGCCCATACAGGTGTATGGCACCGCGGTTATTCCTGTTCCACACACGCTGTGCGAAGTGGTTAAGTACAAAGTTCTTACCGTGCAGAGCTACCTCGTGGTAGCCATTGTGTACTTCCTTGATGAGACCCCTATTCTTAGCATCCTGCCACAAGGAACTGTCCATAGCCCTATCATGATTACCACGAATGACTATGATCGTGCCATTAAGCCTGCCAAAGAAGCCCAGAGTCCTACCGTTATTAACAAAGGAGATATCACCTAGATTGTATACAGTGTCATCCTTAGCCACTACATCATTCCAGTTGTTAACCAAAGCATCGTTCATCTCTTCCATGCACGTGTAGTGACCTCGGGCTTGTGGCTGGAACCTACAGATATTTCTGTGCCCAAAGTGCTGGTCCGACGTAAAGTGAATCATGTATCTGTACTCCTCTCTCCTACTTTAACTAGCATAAGAACCTCTTCGACTATATCCTCAGGGGTGGCACACCTGACGTTCCCTTCCCAGTCCGTGTAGTATGCGAAGAGCTCATCTCCATGGGCCTCGGTATAGTCTATCCACGTGGGTGCTTTCCTTTCATTCAGCTCCGGGTTACTGCTGAGGTGCTCAGTCCATGCCTTAATAGCTACAGATCTGTAGTCCTCCTCGATAGCGCAATCCTCCATCAGCTTGCGGGCTGTTACAGGCCCACACCCTTGGATGCCTATGATGTTATCAGTAGCATCCCCAGTAAGTACCTGCTCCCATAGTGTGCGCAGCCCTACCTCTGGTGAAACTAACTTCTTCTCTTCCTTGACCCAGTTGTAATGCTTGCCTATTACTTGTAGTAGGTCCTTGTCGATAGAGCACAGTACTGTGTTCTCGTTCTGTGCATCTGCTAGCGCATCATCCGCTTCCTCACCCACACATTCAATCGCATCGTAGTACGTTAGAAGGTACTCACGTATGTCGTCGTAGTGTACAGGCCGGGCAGCTTTGTCGCGGTTTCCCTTATACTTAGCCATGGTTGCTAGCTTGTGGCGAAAGTTATCACCCTTGGTGAGATACACCACATACTTATCTGCCCGTGTAGCATCCATGATTAATCCCATGGTATGCTTGACAGAGTGCAGTGCGTTCTCCAGTGGTTCAACATTCTTCTTCTTGTCTACCTCGTACTCCGAGATCTCCTCTGCCTTAACAAAGGCATTAAGGTCTCTACGGTAGGGGAAGATGTGTGTTACCTCATGAGTGCCGGTGTGATTAACCTCGTTCCACCTGAGTGTGTACTCGCTCTTCTCTGCGGCAAAGCCACATCGGTATACTAGGATGTCTAATCTCCGTCAACCAAGGCTGTTAACTTTGATTGACGGTTTCTCCTTTTGTTAGTTACGTGATTCATTGTAGTTCCTCAAGTATGTGATAGCCCTCTCTAGAGTATTAATGCTATCATGAAAATGTCCAAGACCCCTGTTGCAGTTAGTGCATAAGATTCCTCTTATCTCACCATTGTCATGATCGTGATCTACGTGGGTGTATGTACCATCCTTTAGTGTAGTACAACAGATAGGGCACTTGCCCCCCTGTGCCTGACGTAGTTGGTTTACAGCATCTACACCTATGCCATAAGTGAATTGTAAGTAGGCCTCTCTGGCCTTGCGCTTGTGCTCAGGAGTGCCTTTACGCCTAGCGTGTGAGGCACGTGCTGACTTGTTAGCACAGGCCTTACAGTAGTAGCACAGCCCCCTAGTATGTATGTTACTTGTATCTTTATGGAACTCCCCGTGTTTCTTAATCTTAGAGCACTTGGTACACTCCTTATGAGTGTCAGTAACATGATGAAGTGCAGTATACTTATTAGCCCCCATACATGTCTCCATCCACTAGCGCTGTGGTTTGAGTGCTCATCTTAGTTCAAGGTCAGGTCTTGTTGCTGAGGGATTCCAGTCTGCCTGCCATCGTTACCCGACAAGACGCCACACAGTTGCTCAGCGTTAGTAAGGCGGCGCGCCTCAGCTTCCCGCACACCTGTGGTAGTGTTGTATACTCCGTACACTACAGTGTCTGCCCCCAACATGGGATCATTCAGTACGCACAGGGCAACGGCGTAACCGTAAGCCTCATGCAGTCTATCAGTGCCTTCCTGTAACAGTTCCTCAGTATATAGGGGTGTTTGTGTTGTGTTTGTTTCACTCATTAGTAATTGTAACTCCATCTTTAATATTGCGTTTTATATTCTGTACAAAAGCCCGCTGACATGTTTGATGTAAGCGCACAACTCCGTGTGCATCCGTCATGTATATCGGTACTTCTGACATGAAAGGGTATGTCTCTCGTACAAACTTTCTTATCTTCTTGATTAACTTTGCGTTCATTCTCACTCCGCTACTGCTGCGTTCGTTGTAGATGAAGTGCCCCGAAGGGCACCCCCTCTAACGTGGTCATTACACTACAGAAACGTACTCATCGTCATCCCCTTCTTCGACTACCTCGGACTCTTCATCCCGACCTACAATCTCTTCGTCTGATACGAAGGGTGTGGGAGGAGATACAAACATCTCCGCTAACTCCAATGCAGTCTCATGGATTACAGACTTGTACACGTCAAACTTTAGTGCAGCCTTAGCAGGCAGTGTGATAGCACCGTTGGCTAGTGCGCCATTGACCAAGTTGATAGCTCGCTCATAGGCGGACTGGTAGATAATAGACCGCTGTCGAGAATCTACGTTCTGTGCCGCAGCCACTACTCGTGGTGAGCTGGACTCCGCAGGTGCATTGCGGGATACCTTAAGGCTACCCGCATCCATGTCCCACGAGGTCTGTTGTACACCCGCCGCCGTAGTATACGTGCGGTCCTTGGCTACAAACTTCACTGCCTGCCCTTGGGATACTCCGGGGTTCTTGAACCCACAACCAAACCACTCTTCACCACTCTCCGTATGTACTGACATATCAAATGCTGATGATGGTCCACGCTTAGTGTTCACCGTGCGTTCTTTAACAATACCTACTACACCTTCTACTTCTCTTAATGACATAAATAATACCTCTTGCTGTCGCTCGTTTACGTTCGTGGGGGTGGAGGAATATCTAATCCTACCTCACCCTTATCTATCTTAAGACCACTACCGATATCTTTCAGAGCTTCATGTACTCGTGTAGCTACATCTTCGTCTGCTTCGTTCCAGTGATGGCCTATCTTCGTACCTACCCCCAAGGGGATAGTAAATCTCATACCATATACCTTATCTAAATAACCATATACATCCTCTGTTAATGCTTGGACAACAGTAATGCTGAAAAGTTCAATTTCTTTTTCAGGAACTTCACAAATAATTGAATCATGTACAGTATTTACTATGAAGAGATCTGCCTCTCTGGTTCGATACCAGAAGAATACCAATGCTATTGGAATAATCTCTGCTGTAGCTAATGCCTGTACGGGGTAGTTGTACACAGACTGCTGTCCCTGTATGTACCCAGACTTAGTAGTCTTGAGGTATGGGAAGTAGTACCGCATGCCCCACTCGGTTTCAATATAGCCTCTATCCGCTGCCTCTAAAACCCACCCACGCTGTGTGCTATTCAGCTGGTGGTACTTCTCCACAAACGCCTTACAGTAAGCCTCTACTGCAGGAGATCCTGAACTGCCTCCATATAGGGGACGGAAGGTAGATTCCTTAGCACCCTGTCTGTCAGTAGGCTCCCCTGCCTCGGTTAAGGTAAGGGCAGTGAAGGCATGGATATCCACATCATTGAGAATCTCATACTCAATCTGCTCATCCTTACCCAAGTGCCCCGCTACACGGAACTCTAGTTGGGCACCATCTGCCTCTGCCACGTACCACCCCTCCTTACGGGCGGCGAATAGGTTCTTGAATTGGCGAGGCAAGTTCTGGAACTGGCAGGACTTGGGCTTAGGGTATGCCTTGAACTTAGTAGGCACCCCCGATGATGCTAGTCTATGCGTTACCGTACGTGCTTGGTTGATCTGTCCTAGAAATGTACCTCCTTGCTCCCTGCATGCACCAATAAAGAACTCAAGGTTCTTAGTAAGAGCGGCATGCAGCTTACCCTGTCGTTGCTTAAGATCTAGAAACTCGATCTGCTCAGGGGTGGTGGCATTCAATGCCTGTATCGTATCAGCATCTGTCTTAGGCTTATCGGTAGACGTACGTAAGGGCTTACCCCACCGGCTCAGCACCTCGTCAAACCCTAAAGTTTCGTACAGATAGTCAGCTACCTGCTTAGGGCTGTTAGGGTTTATACCCCCCGTCAACTCCTCCATCTCTCGCTCGACTTGTACAAACTCTTGTAAGGTTTTCTCGTACTCTGCCTCTACTCGACCTGCATCCAAGTGCATACCGTTGCCCTCAATGTCCGCAAGGACTATGGTTGTAAGACATCGTGTGTATGTTATTGCAAGCAGGCGGGTACCCCGCATCTTCTCTAGCTGCTTTCTCATTACTGCATGGGTAACCTCCACGTCCCGTATGCAGTACCGAAGCAGCATAGATCTAGGTATGTCTTCTGTAGGAACACCTCCTTTGATTAGCTTACTTACTATGCTCTCTTTACCACCAACCTTGTACCTCTTAGCTATTGAGTCGAGGTCGAAGGTCCACCTACGGCCCCCTGCTAGTACCCACTCAGCTACCAGAGTATCATATACAGGGCGGGAGCCTATGTCATACCCACAGCGCTCTAGCCATTGCAGTTCGAACTTAGCATTCTGTGCGACTAAGAAGTCTACATCCTGTATATCCAGCACCAGTTCCTGCATATCATACTCGCTGCCCCACCTATACTTGTGTTGTGTGGTACATGTACCATCGGAGTGCGGCGTGATTATAGACCAGCATGCTAAGAGCAGCCGGTTTTCAGGTACTAGTGCTGAACCAAAGTTGATGTTAGTAGTCTCGAAATCAAGAACTACATAGGAGCCATGCTCGTATAGCTGTGGATCTGGGTCGGTAACAAAGCTTGGTACTTTCACTGTTAAACCTCCCCTCGTTGCATACCTATTCCAGATGTGTCGACAATCCTGCTGCGTGTAATGTCCACACGTATAGGCCACGACTCATGTACACCCCCCAACTTGTTCTTAGCTAGGGTGAGCTGGCGCTCGCCATTGTTATAGTACATCTCATTCATACCTACCATAACCATAGCATCACATGCTCCGGGAATCCCGGTGTTACTTGAATCTATGTCTCCCATATCTAAGCGTAGCTTATTGGTAGCGGAATCAGCAGCTTGGGTTACCGAGATAGCCAGCAGTTTATACTGTCTTGCTAAGTCTCGTATGCCACGTGCTACTGTCTCTAGTTGAACAGTACGATTCTCACTCTTACCTGCTGTAAGGTTACGCAGCTGATCTACTATCAATACGTCAGGGGTGTGCTTGTGTATTAAGCTTCGTATCTCCGGGATAGAGCCGGGGGATAATCCTATAAAGGTAGCGAGATCGTAGTTACGTTCGCGGGCAATCCGCATTGTCTCTTCCCTATTACTAATCATCTGTGCCCTAGTATGCCCCGTCAGATTACTGACGAATCGTAAAACTAATCCTACTGTCGGGTCCTCATTACCGATGTGTAGTACCTTAAGGTTCTGTTGAACAAACCCATGTGCCATGTGCAATACCACTAAGCTCTTACCGACCTCGGGTCGGGCTGCTACAATGATATGATGACCTCTCAACGCTCCCCCACCCAGCCTTCTATTAAGGGAGGGAGGGGCCACACGTATCAAGTTTGCGTTAGTCGTGCCCTCTAGTAGGGTGTCTATGTCTACCCCACTGTACTCGTCATCCACACCTAAGTCTAGGTCGTATGCAAAGTCCAGTGCTTGCAATCTATCCATCAGCTCGGTGCTCCGAGCCTCGTTATTAACAGTCAGTGCATCTACTAAATGGGTACGAAGTATAGCCTTCTTATAATCAAGTACCTCAGATACTACGTTAACAGCCGAAGAGTCCTCGGACGCAATGCGGGTTAAGTATATATCTAGTAGCTCACCATGCTTGGCGTTGTCCTTGACGCGGCGCAGTACTCTCTGCGATAGAAGTTCCATGTCTACATGTGTAGCTGCCTCATCACGGTCGTAGTAGTCTGCGATCACATCCCATACCAGTATCCCCTCAGGGGTTAAGTCCTCATCGGTAATGTGCGGGGATACGGTGTTCCAATGTACACGGCTAGTGATAGCCGCTGCTAGTATCTTAATCTCCATATGTTGTAATGGATGATATAATCATCATCATCTCCTAGTATGTATACAGCCTGTATATCCAAGGCTGTACTGCATGTTGCATCCTGTATATATTAGCACCCTTAAGGGGTGCATATTCTACCTGTATCTTGCATTCATGTATTGTTGGACAACAACATTCCCTGAAAGTTCAATCTAATTTCAATTTAATTCTACATATCGGACTAACCTCCTGTAATCATTATAATTTCTGGTGATATATAGTTGCGATTAATAGATATAGCGCTATAACTGCCGCACAGGCAATTGCCACCGGCAGCGGTATAGATAGGAACACCCCTATTACTAACACCGCAATGCTTACTGATACAAAGAATCCCAGCAGTACACCGAGAGCGCACCAAGCCCATAGGCAGAGCTGCTTGAGCATGCTCATTGTGAGCGGTCCTCCATCTTTTTAAGTAGGGCCTTCAAAGACCTAACAATCCTCAGTAGGGTCGCCCTATCTTCGTACGTTTGCGCGGACTCTTCGTCAGCAAATACATACCCAAGCGGTAGGCCATTATGTCGTGTTTCTATCTTCCTAACAACACTACCATGCTGCTCGGACCCTAATCCCACCTCATACTGATGAGCTCGTACTATGTGGGTGGGTGGGCTAACCCACTCCCGTACCATCCTATCCATACGATTACATAGGTCGTCTACCACTTTATTAGTTACAGACAGCTTATGCTCTAACTCTACAAACCTTTTCCTACTCGCACTACTTGACATGCTCTCGCTCCTTCTCGCCCTGCTCGTTAAACTCGCTGTTGAAATCCTCAAAGGATATCACCGCTACAATGTCTGGGTGTGCCTTACGCAGTTGTGCAAGTACCCCCGCAATGTTCATCCGGATAGTTTCAGATCCTTTATAGCACCTGTAAACACTACCCGAGTTGCCGATGAAGTCATAGTAATCCGCGGACTCCTTGACCTCCTCTATCCCGGAGTTCATTCTCCACGCATCTCCATCAAGGTACCCCCCCGACCATCCTGCCAGTACTTTATAGAATGTTGCCTCCTCTGTTGTTAGCTTTATAATAATCCAATTATCGGGTGTGTACATCATGTATCTCCTGCGTTGTGTAGTAAGAGGTTCAGCATCCACAGGCTGTTATTCTCAGCCCATGATACCTGCTCTACGGGGTGTAGGCCTTTGACATATTCTACCACAGCACCCACTCCTTTATCATCGTCTACAAAGGGCATGTTACGTGTGCGTGCCTCCCTCTGTCGCATAACGGCACCTGCCGCGTTAGCCTGTGTTGTACCGTTGGGCAGTGTTGTGATATGCCCTTTCTTATATAAAGATTTAATGTTCATTCTATCTCTCCTTCTCGCGGTGCTCGTGAGTATTAATTAAAAACTGCAGGTAATTCTGCATAGGGTGTGTCTTTAATATCGCAATCTAATCTGCGCATAGACACGTTAGTAAGTAGTGAACGTACACGTGCTACCATACGTGCAGCTTGTGCTGTAGCATCCGCATCTAGCAGAACTAAGGTGCGCTTATAGCGCGGAGTAGCCGCTACTCTCATACCTATCTCTACTAGCTTAGGCATACTCATGTTGGTTCCTACTAGGGCAACGCTATCCACCAGCCTGCTAGCTTTCATGGCGCTGATCTGGTCCTCCACAATAATCAGTGTGTCACTGCGGTAGTCGGGTAGCAGTAGTGATGACCCAGCAGGTAGTGTATACCATGCTAGAGGCACCTCATCAAGGGGCCTGTATATCATACTCTTACTACCGCGGTAGCTTTGCGGTGACAGCTCTGGGTAGTACCTAAGGCTGTCTCCCTTACGTGTCCCATCATAGTGCAGGAGGGGCAGTAGTACACGCCCATCTGCTGCCTGCCGAACGCCATAGTAATGGAGCAGGTCCGCAGTAATCTCAAACCTGCCCAGTAAGAATTCTCTATACTTATCAGTAAGTTGCGTGTACTCACCCATGTATTTGTCCAGTGCTGGGTTACGCACAGGAGCAGAGTTGGTAGGAGACATCCCTCCGTATGACCTCCTCCCCCCTGAGGAGCACGAGGCCCTGTGGCACACGTACTTAGCCACCCCACCCTCACGGGTTATCTGGAATGAGCGCTCTCTGGTACGCCCACCATGGCAAAAGGGGCACACCTCTCGGCGGCTCTCCCCCTCTGCCAGCCCTAGCACAAGGTCTCTAAGTTCGGGATTGTTCATACGTCCTCGGCAAGTGTAATAGGATCAAATGATACTACGCCCGCCATGCACGTGTTATCTGAGTTAGGGTTCAATGCAGTCCATGGGATAACGGCGAAGTACAGGGTCTTGCCACTAGATAGCTGTATACTACCAGTATCCCGCCCCACACGGTGCATCATGCCCTCTATAAACGAACATGTGTCATACGCACCCTGCCGAAGTAGGATGTTGCTCGCAACGTCTACAAGCCATGCTGTGCGTTGATTATTGTGCTCCAGCATGTCCCCCATGTGGTCCGCGGCGCTAGTAAAGAGAGACTTCTCATCTAAGTTCAGTAGTAAGGCGGGCATAACGCTCATAACCATAGGACAGTTAGACATCCCTGCCCACGGAGCTTGTATGTTATGGAGTGTGAGGCGTACAGCCTGGGGGTACAGGTACGTAATAAACATAGTACCAGCCTTGGTGAGGTTCACACATCTAGAGCTCCACATCGGACCAGTAAGTGTAGTAACGTTACCAGTGGAATTACTACCCACCTGTCTGGGAATCTCATATGAGACACCTGTACTGTCAGTAGACAGGGATGCCATCAGGGTTCTGACAAACTTTTCCCCCTCTCTAATACGGGCGGGAGTGTTACTTGGGTTACGTTTCCAGCTCACTACCGAGCTTTGGACGGGGCGCTCTACAATGTAATCATACGCCTTTTGTACATGAGTATCGGTTATTTCGGGGTACTCCAGTAGCATGTTACTCAGACCGATATCTTTCACATGGTCGTCGGGTGACCATATACCCCACGTCTTATCACCGCTAGTAACCTGCATGTATGAGCCGCCATGATCCTCTTTAGAGTATGGTACCGCTTCTAGAAATCGTCCCGTATATAAATGGAAAGCTAGTGTATTCACAGGACACCATGGGCTACCATTACCATACGCCCTGAGTGGCGTTCGTCTGATACGCTCCTTGGCGTCCTCCGAGACAAATTTGGGCCTAACATCTATCACCCACCCCCCACAAAAGGAGGGCCAGTCCGAGCTAGACACTTTCCCTACACCTCTGACTTCATTTTTATCATCAACGTACATAGTATGCTCCTACACTGTAGCAGTGCTTATGGGGTTCAAGGACAACATGCCTACGTAGGTGTACTTTGTACCCTCATTAGGATTACGAGCACACACCGGCATGATGTGGAAGTATATCGACAGGTCTTTGTCTACTACAATGTGGTCAACGCCTGCCTGCAATTGGCGAGTTGCCCATGTCATTATATCCCCAACACAGAACCCACCCATGAACCCATCTGCCCATCGGGTAGATGGGGTGCTGGTCACGTTATCAGATAGCCACACCGTGGGCTGCCCCTGTGCCCGCAGCATGTATGCAATACCCTTAAGGAGCATACTATAAACCTCGTCGGAAGTTAAGCCAAGGCCTAGTATAGTGGGAAAGTTTCGAGAGTTACCCCCAAAGTAGTGGTCACTATCACGCAAGCGAACACGAGTCAGAGCAGTCCATATATTTGTAAAAAATGACATGTTACAACACGCCCACAGGGAGCTACCTATAAGACTGCTGTTGTGCGAGTTACTATTCACGCCGTAGCCCATGTGGCTTAGAGCCTTTTCTGGGTGGGTGGCCTTTAGAAGACCCTCGTGGGCAGTGGCCCGTAAATGCGCAATGGCCTCCTTCCACTCAGCCACCATAGCATCACCAGCTACCCCCGGTTTACGTGCATAGTCGGCGTAGCCTTGCCACCAACGAGACAGACATGCTCCGTCTGTAGGGTCGGGGTTGCGCACATCGGGCAGGCTGCTAGAGGGCAGAGCGTTCCGTATCATGGCTTCCCACCCGCGCCTATTTATATAGGCACTCTTTACCCACAGGTAGTGGAGTGTATTACCTGATCTATACTCCCGTATAGTCACATGATCTTTGAGGTGTGTACCCTTATAGGCCCACATCAGAAACTTGTGGGCACGCGGGGTAAGTAAACAAAAAGAACCCTGTGGTAAGCGATTCCATAAGGCGTGCCCAGCCTCTGCCTTGTTGGTATAGGAGTGGGGAACCGGATAGATCGGGTGCTCCCTCTCCACAATTAGGTCCACTATGTGTCCCCCACAAAAGGTAGGCCAGTCTGATACACCTAGTCTGTAGTAGGGGGCTGACCTTCCTAGACATACCATCGCCTCATACTCACTACCAGATCCCTCGTAACCCTCGTAATTCATTGTATATACTAACATTGTAATAGTCCTCTTGAATGAATGGATGTGCCTAACAGCGACTGCCTTTAGTATCGGAAGGGTCTGTTTCCAGAGCTTCCCACAACTTAACTAGGCTTGCTTTAGCTACGTTCTTACCACTATACGTGCGTATACTGTCCGTTAACTTGATTATATCCTTTACCTCCTTAGTGATGGGGATATCATTCTCCCCTGCCCATACACAGCCTAGGCTCATGTATACAGTGATGCATCCCTCGGCAGATACGCGGTAGTTCCGAACGATACCTCGTACAGTGAGCAGAGTATTACAGTCTTGGGAACCCTCGTGCAACTCCTGTAATTCCCACGGCCCTGCCTTCTCACCGAGGAACTCTGCGGGTATTAGTAAGCCGGTACCAGCGGGGTCAAGCACGTAACCGTGTACCGAGATTCTATCACGGCCTGCGCCTGCACTAGTTACCTTTGTAACCGCCACGTCCAGCACTACGTCTGTGGGCAGTGCCTCTATACTTCCGTCCGCACCTTCATGCTCTCGGATATAATCGGAGGTGGCTTTGATACTACCTGCCAATGGTATCAGAGCTGGAAACTTACGAGATACCTGAGGCAGCGGTGTAGCCCACTGGTGTGGCTGTTCCTGCAGGGTAGTGCTACTACCCCACGCACCCTTAGGGGCACCATGTGTACCTATATGAGCAGGCGGGGTTTGATTGTAGGAAGAATACGTTTTAGGAATTTCCTTATACACCTGTCTCGATACTTTATCGGGGTCATCCAGAGGTATGTTGTATAAGGTATGTGAGTCCAGCTCGTAGAGAGTGGAATCCTTATTACTAAGGCCAAACCTAGACATCAGCCAGAACAACATGCCCGGCTCACTGGCAAAGTAGAAGCCCCCTACACCATTAGCAGCCCACATAGGGCGCTCTTTGTTACGAGCGATGCGTATAGCATGCGCCTTCTTATCTAGCCATGTAAGTGCATATGCACCCATAGTTATCTTAGACAGGACATCCTCAATAGGCTTGTCTGTGTCGTTGAGGTAGGCGTAGATCTGTGCTGAGTCTACATCCACCTGAGACTTAGCCGTGCCCATACTCCGCAGACCATACGAGGGCACCGTACCATTATGCACCCCGACTACATTATCGTAGTCGTAGGGGTGGCAGGCGGAGTCAATGTTTTCCCCTATGGTGGTGTGTCTATTGTGGCCCACTACTGCACAGGCTCGCAGTACCTCTCTCTGTGCCGCCAGACCCTGCGAACTGTTCAGAAAGTCATTGCCGCACAGTGCTCGCTTATAGGTTTGGGTAACCCCAGACGGGGTGACAGAGAACCAGCCTGTGCCGTCTACCCCCCGCAGCTGACCCGTGATGGTACTAGCTCGCAAGAACTTCTGCTGGTCTAGCGATAAGGTACCCTTCGATGCTACTACTCCAAAAATGCCACAAATTTGACTATCCTCCTGATTACTGTACCCATTGCCAAGTTTTATTATTGACAATATAAGATACAGTTCTGTAGTTTAAGTTAAAACGATTGCCGAGTTCCTTTTGAGTGAACTCACCTGTGCTATACAACGCTCTCATAGAACGTACATTGTCGGGGGTTGTTTTAGCAAGACTGCACCGTAGTCTTACATCCCTATCTAACATGTTATCATACACCGTACCTAAAGACAGGTGCTCTGGCTTAATGCACAGGGGTGTATCGCACGCATGTCTTACAATAGCTCCTGCTATATCCTCCTCTGGGTTTAGTATCTGGTATATGTATCGGTGCCCTCTTACATTAACATTACCATCTACTGATATACGGGGGTAGCCGTCGGGTGTAGTACAGCCCTGCCATAGTAAGCAATCACCATCTACCACACATTTATCTAGCCACCTGTTAACCTTATCGACTGGCTTCATACCTCACTCCTGTAGTGTCTACACATTTAGACACCACAAATGACGGAAAGTTCCACACATTATGACGACTCTCCTGTAAAGACTAACTGTAAATCACCCGCAGTGATATGAGGTGATGTAAATGGACGTGCTACCGACGCGGATTCAGCCAACGATATGGCAGCATGTACCGAACGATCTAAAATACTGGTCGTGAGTGGCACCTCTCCAACACGACTATGTAGCAGGGCCTCTGCTGATGGTGCGCTTAACCACGACCGGATGAAAGGATCGGGCCCCTCCTCCAAGTACTGCATGACTAAATCAATGGGGGTCCTATCCATGGCACGGTCGGATATATCTACTATATCTAAGCATAAGTTGATGTAAGTCAACAGCCTAGCGCGGTCTATCGTAGACTGCATGTGCCGGAACTCCACTGTACCGATGGTACTAAGTGGGGCTAGATTCAAAGCTGTGTACTTACTGAACTGTGACACCGCTAACCGTGCTTGACGTGCCTGCCGCGACTCAGTTGCAGTACTACTAGTGGACAGGTCCGTGGCTATAAACATATCCTTAGAGCATACCCACCATGGCATACAGAAGCGAGACTCATGCCTGCCTTTGCCATCCCATGCAAATATGAACGGCTCCAATAGAGCGTAGAACACAGTCAGCATATGAATGTCCTCTAGGGTCTTATCCCGCATGTCTATGTGAGCATGGGTAGCTGTGCGCCAACCATACCTTCCCGCCTGTAGTGTAGGGGACAAGGCTAGTGCGTCTAGGGCCTCGATAATCTTGGCCCCACAATAGCCCGGCACGGGAAACAAAATCTCAACGGAGCGGTTCGCAGGTCGTAAGGAGCCATCACCTGTAGTACACCATATGTCGCCCAGTTCCCGCGCGACCATGCTGCGATCCACATTCTCAATCTCTATCTCAATGCCCACGTTACGAGTCGAGTCGATAAGCTCTGAGCTTGGGACTACTGACTGTCGTGGGGCCATTCCCATAAGGGATGATATGTTACTATTCGCTCTCATCGGAGAAGTCTCCTGTGGGGGGTACAGGTTCAGCGAGAATCGCTGAGGAGTCCCGCCATACCCTACGCCG
>JGI1221J13441_10000542_pt1 | contig 16808 bp, 16 predicted proteins | sample LakVidmifraction_4_FD_13441 | JGI IMG/M metagenome (IMG submission 13441) | reverse complement strand
AGAACGGAAGCTATGAGCGCATTCCACACGTTCGTTCCAGTATTCGTCCTATCGCTAATCACTTCTATCGAGGTTACCGATGACGCAGCATGGACATGGAGCGTTGCAGCCGCAATCCTGAGCGCGGCAGCTCGCGCCGGATTCAAAGTGCTCAGCATGTATTTCCTCACGCGACTATTACCTGATCCTAAGAACTAAATATGTCTATTACCCGCATCCCCAAAAGACTCACGATCATGACCGACAAGGCGGCAACCGGAGTCGGCTCGCCTCAACTCGTTAATGATTATAAAAATATTCAGATCGAACTCGTGTCAGCTACAGATGCAAACTTTACAGCCAAGATCCAAGGAAGTTTTGCAGAGACCTGCCCGACCTTTAGTAGCGCCGCTTCCGCGACAAATCCTTGGTTTTATGTGAATTCATGGGATCTCTCTGATATTACTACGAACGTAACGGGCGCAACTGGATATTCTGCCAGCGGTACGGACATCGTTAAAGGAATCTTGGTGAATACCGATGCTCTCCGTTGGCTGAACCTCGATGTTACGGCTTATTCCGCTGGCACTATCACTGCCACCGCAATCGTTTACAACAATCAATAATATGGCTTTTCATTCCTTTGGGGGAAGCGGTGGAGGGGAGGGTTCTGGTACCGTGACATCCGTTTCAGTAACAACGGCTAACGGCGTCTCAGGTGTAGTAGCAAGCCCCACAACGACCCCGGCGATTACCGTAACACTTGGTGCCATTACACCTTCATCGGTGGTTGCTTCTGGATCTATTCGATCTGCAACGTCTCTTATTGTAGAAGAGACAGGCGCGGGCACTGATATCATCGCGATCCAAGCTCCTGCTTCGATCGCGGCAAGCTATACGCTCACCCTTCCTGTCGATGATGGGACTTCCGGACAGCTACTTTCAACTGATGGCAGCGGTGTACTCTCCTGGACGTCAAGTAGTGGCGGGGACGTGATCGGCCCGGCTTCAGCCACAGATAACGCAGTTGCGCGTTTCGATAGCACAACAGGCAAGCTCATTCAAAACGGCGTTTTGATTGTAAGTGACGCCGGTGCCGTGACAGGCGTTACAACGCTCACCGCGTCGGGCGCGCTGCGTTCGAATACGTCCCTTATTGTTGAAGAGACAGGAGCGGGAACAGACATTATTACGATCCAAGCACCATCCTCTATCGCTTCGAGTTATACCCTGACACTGCCAGTTGACGACGGAACTTCTGGTCAGGTTCTCTCTACGGATGGTTCAGGAGTTCTTGCGTGGGTCACCGCGGCGGGTGACGTGAGCGCTGGGTCGAACCTTACGGATAACGCGATTATTCGCGGTGACGGTGGCGCGAAAGGGGTGCAGACAAGTGCGGTACTTATCGATGACGGTGACAACGTTACAGGCATGGCATCGCTGACGCTTACGAATACCGGTCTCCACTTACTTGATACAAATGCCACACACGATCTCATTATTGCCCCTGGCTCAAATCTTACTGCTGATCGTACGCTTACAGTCACAACGGGAGATTCCAACCGAACTCTAACCATGACTGGGGACGCATCGATTATAGGAACAAACACTGGAGATTCTGTATTCAATAGCGGAACCACTACACGCGTTGGCGATACTGCTTCTGGGACACAAACGATTGCTCATGGATTAGGTGTATCACCAAAGATTGTAAAAATTACTGCCCTTAAACACTCAGGCTTGAGCGGAGTCATAATCTCAAATAGTTTCGGCGGGAAGAGTGTTATCGGAACCAGTGACTGTATCTTTAGTGTTATCAATACAGCCGGCAGTACGAGCACAGGGAATGCGAGCGGCACCTACAGTGTCCGCATAGATGATGGCGATGGTGCGTTGCAGACCGCGGTTATTACAGTTGATGCTACGAATATCACTCTAACCTGGACGAAAACAAACTCGCCAACGTCTGATACTATCTACATTTTTTGGGAGGCAGCCAGTTAAACGAATATATGTCCTATACCATCTCTGATTTAAAGGTTGAGCTTGCCGGGATTCTCCACGGCACGACCCTCAATAAGGTCGAAGCGCTCGATAACCTCATTTACCGAGCAGCACGAAAGCTCATCGCCGACTTTGACCCTATTGAAACCGTGCGTATCGCGCAGATCGCGACACCACTCTTTGATAAGGTCTACGAATATAACTGCCCAACTGACCTTAAAGGGGACAGAGTTATCGATATTCGCCCGCAGGTAAGCCGTGGTTTTTCTGACCGATTCTTTCAGACGTATAACGAGGCTTTCGACATGAGTAAGGCATCACTCACGGCAGGAGGCGAGTTCACAATTCAATACAACACGGCGGTAAAGTCTATTCGTATCGCGAAGAATCTTGTCGCGGGGCTACTTGTAAACGGCGGCAACTCTATTGCGGGCAACGGTACCTGGGCGGTCGGTGGTGATGCTACTGATCTTACGGTCGATACCTTGAACTACGTCTACGGCGGGGGATCGCTGAACTTTAACGTCTCGGGTGCTGGAACAACGGCCTATCTTGAAAACTCAACGCAGACGGCGGTTGATTTGAGCCGTGATGAAGATCAAGGGTACGAGTTCGTTTACGGGTTCATTCCATCGGGCTCAACGGTGACGAGTTTCAACCTACGTTGGGGGTCGTCCTCAAGCGACTACTGGGACGCGACAGTCACGACAGCTCAAGACGGTACGGCCTTTCAAACAGGCTGGAATCTTTTAGCGTTCCCATGGGCAGGTGCAACCGAGACTGGCACTCCTGACGCCGGGAGCGTGAGTTATGTTCGCTTCACCGTGACCTATGATGGCGACGCTGCTAGCCATTATCGTCTAAACAATATCGTGTCTCAGCTCGGCACGATTTACGAGATTGAGTACTACTCAAAGTTTCTTTTTAGAGACGGAACGACGGGGGCGTTTAAGGAAACGGTTACGGATGATTCCGACATCGTGAACCTTGATACCGATAGCTACAGCCTTCTTCTCAGTCTCGTCGCCTACTACTGCGCCCAGCAGATTCAAGGTGCGGATGCGGGCTTTGATGCGGGGTTCTTCAAGACTGATTACGAAGAAGCCAAGAGGCGTTATGTAGCCAAGATTAAGTCACAAATAATAAATCCTCAAGCCGCTTATTACAGGATGCCCCAAAGGAGAGTAGCCAAGACTATTCGTCTGTCTTAAGTATGCAAAAGTACGCATTAGTCGAAAAGTTCCTCGGCTATCAAAATAAGACTGACCAAACAAATCTTCCGCCGGGAGTGTTGGTTGAAGGTTCCCGAAATGTACTTACAAACGACGGTGAGCGTGTAGCCGTTCGTGAGGGCTACACCTTAGACGGTGAGGCAAACGCCGCACTTACACCGATCATGAGTTCATATGATTGGTTGAGACACTCGGGCGACTTCCGTCACCTGCGAAGTCACGAGGGCGTTCTTGAATACCGTTATGTCGACAGTGACGAGAATGTTTCTTGGCGGAATCTTGCGAGCGGCTTTAGTAGCGCGGTTGAGTTTAACTTTGCCGAGTTTTGGGACCCGACCGAGCTCATTGATCGCCTGTGCATGGTCAATGGCACCTCGAATATCTACGACTGGTCAGGCGGGGTATCAACATACGCTTCAGCGACCGTAAACACCCTCACGAAAGAAGGGGCGGCGACATGGGCAGAAGGAGGATATTACACCGCCGGCACCCGTACCGTCGTTTTAGGAGGCATCGTTTACACCTATACGGGCGGGGAAGCGACAACGACCCTGACGGGTGTCAGCCCAGACCCTACCCTCGGGGGGCACACAGCTGGTGACGTTATCCATCAATCACTACGGACAACACCAAACAGTGCTATTACCGATCTCCCTGATGACCTCGCAAACGATCTCATCAGCGTCCTTAATAACCAGATTTACATTGGTTCCTTTGTTAATCGTACGGTCTACGTCTCCAAACAAAATAGTATTACGGACTTCTCCTTTAGTAGCCCGAGAACCCCAGCACAGGGCGCGCTTATTACCCTTGACGCAACGCCAGTCGGCTTCATCCCTCAAGAAGAGAACATGTACATCACGGCGGGCCAAAGCCTCTGGTATCTTGTTTCGTTCACGCTTAGTGCGGATCTCCAAGGCGAAACGTTGGTCATTCTCCGGTTAAAAACAGGGGAGCAGCAGGCCGCGCAAAGCCAAGCCATGATCACGAAAAACAAGAACGACGTCGTTTTCGTTTCAAACGAGCCAACGATTGCGTCGCTTGGACGTATCGAGCTTGTTGAAAAGCCGCAGGTCAAGAACATTTCTGACCCGATCAAGAACGATATGGAGGTGTACGATTTCACGGATGCCTCGACCATCTATTTCCAGGATTACATGTATGTCGCTGTACCGCGTGAGGGGTTGGTGCTTATGTTCAACATCGCCAAGGGATGGTGGGAAGCGCCGCAGATTCTCCCCATTAGTCGGTTCGCGATTATCGACGGGGAACTCTACGGTCACTCTTCCGTCGTCCCTGAGACCTACAAGCTCTTTGACGGGGTGAACGATAACGGCGCACCGATTGATGCCAAAGCTTATTTTAGCTATCAACAGTTCGGCGACAGAGCCAACAAGAAGTTCTTTAATGAGTTTTATAGTGAAGGCTACATCAGCTCAAACACGCTTCTCACCCTCCGCTTACTCTATGAGTACCAAGGAGCGGCGAGAATTGCTGAATACGTTATTAATGGTTCTGATGCCTCCATCCTCTTCTATAAAACGAGTGACGGGTCACTTGGTAAGCAATCGCTCGGTAAGATGAGCTTGGCTGGGCGGAATACTTCGGTAAGCACGCTTCTACCCCCTAAATATAGAGTGATTAAAACGTTCCCGTCCCTTGATTTCTACGAGGTGCAGGTGCAGTACGAGTCGAGTGGTGACGATCAGCACTGGGAGCTCTTAGCCTGGGGGCCAAATGCGCTTCTTTCAAAGGCTGAGGGTACTAATCTCAAGCAGTAACTGCTACAATTAACTCAAAGTTCCTTAAAATCTGCGACACCTATGTAAAATATGAGTGACACCCGAAATTACGTGCAAGGAAAAGACTATTTCCTGAGCGGAAGCGGGGTAACTCTGTCTGCGACCAGTGCGACCCTTACATCAATGGAGTATCCCGACGGTACGGCAGTTGTCATGGCCGACTTTGGGACACTTGGTTACGGTACTTTTGAACCTGAGACAGACAAAGAGGAGAATTTCAGTTTTACAGGTCTTACGCAGAGCGCAAACGGTACAGCTACACTCACGGGCATTACCCGTGGTTTGGCGTTCAAAGCCCCGTATACGGCAGATAATGACCTCAGAAACTCCCATGCGGGTGGTTCGGTCATGCGTATTACGAACTCAGCGCCTTTCTACAGTAATTTCGCGAACAAGGGGAACGATGAAACGATCGACGGACTCTACACATTCCCAAGTGGTGCCAACAACCCTGTTATCGGTACGGTTTACGCTGCCCCCACGTCAGATTTACAGATTGCTACCAAGAAATACGCTGACGACCTCGCAATCGCGGGATCTCCTAACGCCTCAACGACCGTAAAGGGTATTCTTGAAGCCTCAACGCAAGCCGAAGCTGACGCGGGTACGTCTACCGGTGGAACGGGCGCGGTACTAGCGGTCACTCCTGACGTTCTACGAGCGAGAAAGTATCACGATTTTGCCGCCTCCGGTGCGGGTACGGACACATACGCTATTACTCCAGCTCCTGCGGTCACGGCCTATGCTGACGGCCAAGTTTTTATTTTCGAGGCTGACGTTGCGAACACCGGTGCAGCCACACTTAACGTAAGCGCCCTCGGAGCCAAAACGATTAAGAAATATGGGAATAAAGATCTTGTAACGAACGATATTGTAGCGGGGTCGATTGTCACGGTCATTTATGACCTTGATTCGGATACTTTCATGCTCCAAACGCCGATCGCGAAGCAACAGGTGAGTCAAGACGGAGCCGAGATATTCGCCCTTGATGCTCAGGGTTCAGATACTTATGTAATAACGCTATCTCCCGCGCCAACAGCCTACACAAACGGCCAAGTATTCCACTTTGGAGCGAACACAGCGAACGCCGGTGTAGCTACGCTTAACGTCAATGCGCTCGGAGCCAAAACGATTAAGAAGTGGTTCAACCAGGACTTGATTACCGGGGATATTGTAGCCGGCCAATTGGTAGCGGTTATTTATGACGTTGCAACCGACACCTTCCAGCTACTTTCTCCTGTTTCAACACCTACCCCAAGGATCAAGGTAGGAACGTTCGCTATCTCTTCTAGCGGTGCCTTGGCGGTGACGGGTGTTGGGTTCCTTCCTAAGGTAGTGCAGTTCTTCTACGCAACCGCGCCATCAACGGGCGGTGATCAAGCGCTCGACGTCATGATCGGTGCGGCCACCTCCGCATCCAGTGAGGCGGTGATCGAGGCATTTGTGTCTGATAATGCGGGGACTGCGGCCAGCAGCTCATCAACGACGGCCTCAATCATCATCCGAGCTGGTGCATCCGCGACCACTGTTACTGAACAGGCGGACTTCACTTCTCTTGATGCTGATGGCTTCACGCTTAACGTCTCTACCTTCACATCGGCGCGTACAGTCATGTACGTAGCTATTGGTTAAATCTATGGAAACAGAACAAGCAGCTCTTTCAAACATCCTAAAGTCTCAAACGGAGGGTGGCGCGGCAACGGGGGACGGTGCATACGCGGCCGGAGCTGACGTCCCGAAGGTACTTGCAGAGGACGCTGCCAAGGCACAGCTCTTACAAGAAAGTGTGTACACCCAAACCGGCCAAGTTGATAAGGCCATCGCGAGCTCCGTTGACTACAACGCCACGAAGCCCGCGCCTTCGGTTGTTACCTCTGATGCCGCCGCTACTCGTAACACGGAGAATCAAACGTCTCTCAATACCTACCAGACGCAATTACAGGAGAGTAATACTACGGGTACCTCGGGGAACACAACGACGAAGACCGCGAGCCCAACAACCGGTACGACCGATGGGGAAGTAGACCCACTGAAGGCGAAGATCGACGCTGCCACGTCCGCAATCGACAATGAGCTTGCTCAGGCGACTTCGTTATTAGATTCACGGATGGCTTCGCTTAACGGTGCAAACCAAGCCCAGATCGAAAACATTAAGAGAATCTTTGCCGCGAGAAAAGAAGAAACAAGGCAATTAAATGAGGTTTTACTACAGTCGAACACTAAGGCGGGTATTCGAGCCGGTCGAAACCGTTACGCCCCTGAGATCAACTCGGGTATTTTGACGGGTATTGAACAGCAGGGGATAGCGCGCCTCGCCGCCCTTGATGCGCAAGAACTCGACCTTATTAGCCAGGCTCAGGCCGCGAATGATGCTAACCAGTTCAACCTCCTCTCACAGAAGCTCCAAATGGTCTCTCAGACACGCAGAGAGAAGGATGCCACAATCGCTGAACTCAATCGTGCTGCCATGGAGCAGGAGAAGTTCGCGATGGAGAAGGCGATGCAGATGCGTCAGTTTCAGCGTTTTGATAGGGAGGATGCAGGAGCGTCGATTGATGCGATGGTGAAGGCTGGACTTGATCCTGCTTCTATTCCACCCGAGTACTTGAATAAGTTGGATGCTCAAGCTGGATATATTGCGGGTACGTCGACCGGATTGATGAATGTCGCAATGGGTGAACGTAAGGCTAAGAGCGTGAGTGATTTTCTTGACCAACAGAAAAAAATTCAGGACGTACTTTCTACTCTGCCTCCCGATCAAATGATCGAGATCAACGGAAACCAGTATTACGGTTCACGAAATGACTGGCAGGAGAGCATGACAGAAATTGAAAAATCCACCGGTAATTTAATATCTGTCTTTACTAACAAGAGTACAGGTGAGCAGAAGGTTACGGTTCAAAAGGGAGTTTTGAAGCCGAATATTGAATACACAATTCAGGAAACAAAAAACTCCGATGGTAGTACTTCAAAATGGTATGTGCCAGTTGACCCAACGCAGGGACCAGCTATCCCAGTTTCCGGACAACAATTTGGTGGTGCTCAAGGTGTAAATAGTGGAGAAATTGAGGAAAAGTTTCCTGATGGTTCAAGCTGGAATGATGATCCGGCCGGTTGGGCAGAAAAAGGACTTTCTGCTAAGGATTTTTGGTGCCTACGCTTCGTTGGAAACATGGATGTGCGTGGTCAGGCATTGATGAACGAGGTAGGTAATACACTCGCTGAAAAGCGTGCATCGGTAGAAAAAGATATCGGATACGGTGCCGGACAGCAACCCCCACAGGCCGGAGATTATATTCTAACCAATGAGGATTCAACATACGGGCACATTGCTCTTATTAAGGAAATCCGTACTGATCCAGATACCGGCAAAGAGGTAGCTATTCTCACTGAAAGTAACTACAAACCGCTCACAGTAACTCATACTCGCTCAATTCAACTTGATAGTAACCGCATTCTTGGCTTTAAGAAGAGTCAGTTAAAGCCTGAATATACGTCTCAACCAGAAAGCCCTCAGTTTGGTGACGCTGCTCCGAATCAAGACGACATGATTAGCGCCCTTGGTAGACCCAAGGATTCAAAATATCTTGCTGACGTGGATAAACTTTACGGCAACATCTCTCTGAACCCTGCTGTTAAGAGCTTCCCAACTCGTCAGGAAGCCTACAATACTGCCACTAGTGTTCCCGATACAGCATCAAATGCGCAGCAGCAGATTTCTCTTGTCTACTCTTACATGAAGCTCCTCGATCCGGAGTCTGTTGTAAGGGAGGGTGAGTTTGCTACCGCGCAAAAATACGATAGCGCCCTCAGACAGTTGGGTGTTCGTTTCGATAACCTTAGCGAGGGCAAGGTAGTGAGTGACGAAGTAATCAAGAACATGAAGAGTGAAGTGGCACGCATGTACGAACAGGCCGCTGATAGCTATCAATCTGTTATAGATTCTTACACTAGACAGGCAGAGCAATATCGTATCGATGCTGATGATCTTCTTGTTGGATTGCCAAGTGTCAGCGGATCAGATGAAGTGACTGCAAGATCACTATCTCAGAAATACCCGCAATACTCTCAGGCCATTCAGGGAATGATCGCGGAGGGTTACAGTTTGGATGAAATACAAGAGGCTATAAACGGAATCTAATATGGGAATTCTATCTTGGCTCAATAAAAATAAGGGTTTCAATAGCTTGGGGAATGCTAGTAGCAAGGTGTTGGATGCGGGAGTCAACACGTTTGTGAACCCTGTGGCACGGGCGGGATTAACCTTCCCTGTATCTACGGTTCAGCATATTCAAAAACTTGTACCTGGTGGAAAGACTGGGGACGAACGTGTTAAAACGCCATTTGGTGACGTGAAGCGTATGGATTGGTTTAGTCCAAACCGTAATGAGAAACAACAATTACAGCCAGGAGAGGCTGCAATGGGGGCGTTTGAACTTGCAACTTCAGCACCCGCGGGTGTTGTTAAGGGCATTGCTAAGCCCTTAGCTAAGGCAGTGGGCAAGCTCGATAAAGCCGTTGGGACTAGCTTGAAGAACTCGGCTATAGCGACTTACGAAAAAGCCCTGGCACCAACCACTAAGGCAATGAAAGAAAAGACGGCAAAAATTGTCCCTGAGTTACTAGAGGGAAGAGTATTCGGTTCGTTGAGTAGTTTAGCGAAGAAGGCCGAGAAAGGAATAGAGAAGGCATCGCAAAAGTTTGACGAGCTTGGAAAACTTGAGGGAAATTTACCCACCAAACCGATACTTGATACATTCGCTGAGGCAAAAAATAGCTTCATGGTCGAAGGTAAGGTAGTTAATCCGAGAGCAGTGAAGGTTATTGAAGAGGTTTCTCGTTTAGTTGAGCAATTTGGAGACGAAATGCCAGCAGAAGCCATGAGAGGCTTGCGTCAGATTTGGGATAAGGATGTTGCGGAAGCTGGTGGATTTTTTGGTAAAACTCTTAAAGATACATCGGAATTGCGTGTAAAGCAGATGGGGGCTGACGCCATTAGGGGATTGCTAGCAGTTAAGTCTCCGGATTTAGCTAAGATCAATAAGACGTTCTCCTTCTTCAAGAATCTTGAGGAAGTGGTGGAGGCGACTAAAATGAGAAAAGTCGGTCAGTCAGGGGCATTTAGGAAAATTGGAGGAGCCGCAGTGGGCGCCGCGCTCGGCAGCGGTCTTGGACCAGTCGGATCAACTGTAACTGCGGTAGTAGGAAGTGAATTATTAAGCGTGGCAGGCACCACTCTATTTCGAACTCTAAATGCCAATGCTAAATACCAGTTTGCTAAGGCGCTCGCCAGCGGCGAACACTCTATTCCTAGAATAACGGCTTTCTTCAAGGAACCCGCGTTTGTCGGCTTGAAAGCGAATGATTTTCTAAAATATCTAAACAAGGACGCGAAATTCTCACCAGAAGAAAAACAAACAGAGGAAGCAGCCAGGGACGAGCGAATAGAACAGATCCGTCAAAGGTTAGAGGCGGGAGGAGAAAAAGAAAATCAGGAAGACCCTGAACGACAACAAAGAATTGATGAAATAAGAAAAAGACTCCTTGAAGGTCAAGAGGATTAATCCATGTATCTACGTCTAATCTCTCCGAGTATAACGGAGGTTACGCCGAAGACGAGACCATACACGAATGCGCTTCCGATAGACATATAGGGTTATTTACAGTTCTTTGAATTAACAAGCTCAGTATACGCAACGCCGATCAGATCTTTCTTAGCTACCGCATTAGATAGCTGCGCCGTTGCAGACCGCGCCCCTGATGCAGCTTGCGCGAGAGTGGTTTTTGCTGCCTCAATAGCGCTCATATAGATTCTTTAACGATTCACAACTGACCTTAGCCAAACGGCCTACATTTGTCAACAATATACATGCAAAACATAGGGGAAATAGGGATCTTGGGGATAATCACTAGATAGTCTCATGATAGCTTGTATAATTTGACTACGTTCATCTGATACTATAAGACACCCTCACAGAATGTTAAGAAGAGTGCTGCAAATCAAATACCCCACGATTTCTCGTGGGGTACAAACCGAACGCTTAGATAGTCACACCCGTTTGCGCGGGTGTTTCTGTTTCCATAGGAAAGCCGTAAGCCTATTTACGCCAAATCTCGATCAAGAGCACCGCACCGGCACCGATGACGAACGCGGTCGCGATAATGCGCATACGGAGTTCGATCAAGGGCGGGGCACGCTGGCAGACGGGGCAGATCGGCGCGAGTTGGTCATAAAAGACCGAACACCGCTGACACCAGGTATGCCCCTTCACGCCTCACCGTGCCGGACGCGCGGGGACTCCCACACCGTATCCACGTCCATATCGAGGACGGTTACGTTGGGGTACTTCGCGAGCAGCTCTTTCGCCGCCGCGAGCACATCCGCCACGTTGTCAGCGTAGACCGTCTCCTTCACGCCGTTCGTGAACTTGAGCATCACGACGTAGGTATAGGGTCGCATGGCGCCTCCAGGGGGATGGTTTGTCCGCACGCGGGCAAGATGCACCGGAGCTCGTTCCGCGCCATCGGACGCGCGAGCGGGCTACCACACGCCTTGCACGCAAGGGTTGGCTTCGAGCAGTCACAGCAGTAGAACAGATCGAGAAGCCCCGAGGCGAGCTTCACGAGCGTACCGTCACACACCCTATCGAGGGTTGAGCCGTAGCGCCTGGTACAACTGCTCATCGATGCTTCCTTTTCCCGACTGGCGGGCTGTAAGGCTTGAGCTCCTCACGCATAACGATGGGTGAGGGCTTTTCGATAACCTCTTCGTGCGTGATGACGCCAGAAAAGGAGTGCTTCTCGTGATTGTGGCGAAGAAACATCTCCGCCTCCTTGGGGTCGTCGCCAACGCCCGTTGCGTAGCGACCGCACTTCTCACACGTCCCCAAGGCGCGGATCACGACTTCACCGTGTGGGCGAAGACGCGATGACAACAGACGCAGCGGTACACGTGCACCCTGTCCGTCTTTTTGACGAGGATCAACATCTCACGGCAAACGTCACAGGTCATTCTCTTCTCCCAGTTGTACGATTTTCTCGTATAACTCAACTTTACGAGGAATTCGTAAGGTTCAAGAATAGGGGCAAATTGCCACCCCCCTAGGGTTCTGAACTCGTCCCGTTGACCCTCCCTAACGGGACGGCTTTGGAACTTACTCATAGGTAAAGCCTTACCTATTCTTGACCTATTCGCTACCTATCCTTACTCGAACCTCTCGAGTAACTTGGTTGCGATGAATCCCGTCCCGACAATGACGACGGCAGCGAAAGCCAACGTAATCGCGAACGGGATAGGATTCAAAACCGCTTCCATGGAAAGAGCGAACAAACCGTCTACGATCTCGGTCATTGGTCACCTCGTGGTGGGGTTGTCGGCATTGCGCGCACCGCCGTCCGGTACCCTTTCGGGAGCAACTCCGATACTCTACGAACGGATGTGGGTTCTCCCACAACACCCCCATGAGATGACAATGAGCGTATGATTTCTCCTAAGATGGCGGCAAGGATTTGACGAGACCAGCGTTACACTGATGTGGATCTTTGGCCCAAGACCTTAGATTTACTCGTATAGTCACCTTGCATAAAGTTGTATAGTAATTCGACGACAGATAACAACTTCTTTGCCGCCAATAGCGTCTACCTATTTCCGCCACACCATCTTCGGAGAAACCATCGCCCCTCAAACGTTAGGAAGCTGGATTGAATCACCACGTCTTCACTCGTGATGGAACTTCCTCCCAACGTCTGAGGGACGGACAACTGTTTGCCGGCGCTCTTAACCCGTTTGCACTTTTCGCTCCACAGAGCAAGTTGTTATCCCCATTTCGATGCTCACGGTAGGACTGACAAACACTTAAAAAAGCGCGGTATACTGTTCGCGCTTGACTGATTACCCTCTATCCCTTAGAGTGTGCCGTTAAGTATTTATTCCTCGTCCTCGAAAGGGGAGCCGCCGCAAGGCGACTGGAAGCGTGGGATAACTGACTATTTTATTTTTGCTTTAGGGAGCAATATAGATAAGCCGGTTTCCCGCCTTCCAGTGGGGGACCGGTTTAATTTATGCTCAAAGCGAATCCACGGGGCGGTAGGCCCATGACAAAATTAGGGGGTATTGATTGGGATGAGACAATGCGCGGCTTCCAGCACAGACTTGGTTATTGCGAGTGCGGTAAGAAGGTATTGGCCACCACAGAGGAGCTGGAAGAGATTACAGAGCGATTTGGTTACCTTGCTCAGCAAAGGCGCGGTTTGCCCCGTAGAATCGCTATAAAGCTTTTAAACAGGCTAGTTTGACGAAAGTGTTTCACAAAAGTAAAATACGAAGGTATGACGCATGAACAAATTGAAAAGGAAGTGAGACGCATGAACAAATTGCGTAAGAGCAATATTTATAGCATTCGCAATTGTTTGCATTGTCAGGGGGAATTCATGGGCACAAAGAGTAGTAAATGGTGCTCCAGCTGCAGGGGAAAAATGGAGGCCAGCTTTGCCGCTTCAGGAAGTGACGCAGAGTCTGTAAAATGGAGGGAAATTCTCCCTGAAGAAGCAAAAGAGTGCTTTTTTTGCGGGAAATCAGGGGTTTTGCGCGCTCATCACATAGATAAAGACCGGGGCAATAATTCTGAAGAAAATCTGATGCTTCTATGCCACGTATGCCATAACAAGATCCATAAAACGGTCTACCGACCGATACTTAAGAGGTCATTTTCAATCCTACTCGATAACCGATACACCTACGAGGAGATAGCCAATTACTTCGGCACCAGCAAGCAGAATGTTTATGGCATTCTCAAAGATGGTAGAGAGCAAATATCCACAGGCACCTTACAGAAGTAAAATATATGCTATACTAGGTCCAAGTTACGAGAGGAGGACATACATTCACAATCTGGCCAGTGGCCTTTTAAAAGAGTGGTCTAGTGTCGTATAAGGTTTAGATCCCGAACCTGTCAGGTTTCGGGATAACCCACCCAGTTTTAAAAGGCCACCCACATTGGGTGGTTTTTTTGTTCACACAATCTTTTCAAAACTTTGAAGGGCTAAGCGAGCAAATAAGCTCATTAGCACCGTAGGTTTTAGGTCTACGGGAAGTTATATGGACATTTCCATTGTCATCAAGAGGTTACGAGACATCAGCGCGGAGGCGGCTGTCGGGTCAGCCGATAGAGCCAAGTTAGCAGAGCTTCTCAGTACATTGGCCGATCAATTTGAAGCCGAGCGGGACATGGAGGAAGGCATCGTCTTTGACTACATGAACAGCTAAATATGGCCTTCAAAAAAATGTTCAAGGACATGACGAGTGCGCCGAGGCCAGAACGCAAGGTCACGAACGTGGTGCGCAAGGGAAACATCAGGATCGTGAATAGTGACGATTGCCGGGTATGCAAAAAGCCAATTAACAAATGTCATTGCTAAGTATGCCAATAGATATTTGCGAGCATTGCCAAAAAGAACTTTCAAAAGATTGCACATGTAGCTGTCTCAAGTGCGGAGAGGAGATACGAGACGTCGGTGAGCCTGGATTGTGCGGTAGCTGCTAACCCTATGACATTCCGCTATTTCAGAGCTTCACGATCAACATTCGGGCGTATGAGATTAGAAAACAGGCTCGCATACGCCTTCAAGAAAGCCGATCAGGTCAATATCTGTATAAATAAACTCTTTGGCCTATGAAATTGTACGCAAAACTCTTGGCTGTCCAGAAGGAAATCAAAGCCATCGAAAAGGACTCCGTAAACCCCCACTTCAAAAACCGCTATTTCGACATTAACACGCTCATCGCTGGGCTAAAGCCAGTGATTACCAAAAATGGCATCGTCGTCATTCAGCCGATTGTAGAGACCGATCACAACACGCTTAAGACCATTGTCATTGACGCGGAAAGCGGCGAAACACTCGAAAGCTCTATCCGCCTTCCTGATACCGAAAAAGCACAGGAGCTTGGGAGTGCCCTTACGTATTACCGCCGCTACGCCCTCCAGTCGCTCTTTCTCCTAGAGGCCGAAGATGATGACGGTGAGGTTGCTACGTCCGCTAGGCTCGCTCCAAAGGCCGCTAGGGTACTTTCTCCCACTGCGCCCCGTAAGACATGCGAAACGTGCGGCAAAGAGTTTAACCCTAAGCCCGGTACGGAAGCCTTCGCGAAGCAATGTTACGACTGCTACTTGGCCGAAAAGAATAGCTAAGCCCTATGGAGGAAACACACTCAATGCTACTCAAGAACCTAAGGAGTCACAGCGAAGGTTACCTCATCGAGAGATTGTCCAGCCTTACCGACGAGCTTGAGCATCGGAGCGCGGGGCATTCAAGACGTAGGTTCGAGCATGATGATGACCTCTTTCTCCTGGAAGGCGTGGCCACGATCACTAAGGAGCTTCTCCGAGGCAAGTACAACATCGAACGTGTTAGTTCGAAAGTACGTAAGGATGTACGACGACAAAGTGACATGAAGTTACGAACCTATTTATAAGTCCCTTGCACTAAGTCGCCCGTGAGACTGAAATGAAAACCCTTTTTTGGGAACGTGTTCAGCCCCTCACGGCGACTCGGTAACAGGGACTCAATCCCTCACTCTATGAAACCAAACCCAAGCTAGGCTTATGGCCAGTCCTCAAAAGGAAAACGGCTTCACACCCATCGCCAACGAAATATTGGATGAATTGCAGAAATTTGGCGATCTTACCTTGCGAGAGATTAAAGTCATCCTCTTCATTTTGAGAAGGACATACGGCTTCAATCGCAAAGAGTCTGAGATGTCAATTTCATTCATTTCGAGGGGCACGGGGATACAAGAAAATCACGTCAGCGCAACCCTCACTTTTCTCGTCAAAAAACGTCTCATTTTCCGTAAGGAAAGTAACATCGTTTTTAACAAGAATCATGACTCTTGGACTCCCCCCGATTTGGGGAGTGCCCAAGACGGGGGTACCCCTGATTCGGGGGTACCCCTAAGTCAGGCGCTAACCTCCCCCCGGATTGGGGGTAGGACCTCCCCCCGGATTGGGGGGACAATAAAGAAACACTTAAAGAAACATAAGAAAGAAACATTAAATACTGCGACGGCTTCGCCGGTCGCGGTGACAGAGACACTTCCCGTGAACGAAATCTTCACCGCTTTCCAGGAGAAATTAAACCCGACAATTAACTACGGAAATACGACCCAAAGAAAAGCCGCAGAAGACCTCCTAAAATTCATGGGTAAAGACAAGCTCTTGAAGACGATTGATTTCATCGTGACGATTCGTGACGACCCGTATGCCCCGGTCATCACGAACCCATACCAGCTTAAAGAAAAATTGGCTCAACTCATGAGCTATCACAAGAAACAATCACAGAAAGCTCCTTTAATCGTGGAAATATGAACCAAATCGTTAAAAAGCTCTCGTGCATATCTATCCGAAATGGCGTTGAGGTTTGGGTAGAGCATGAGCGTTTAGAGGCTATTTATGGGCTGTTATCGCAAGCGAACCCGCCTCGCTTTCTCAAGTACGAGGACCGAATGATTAACACCGCGGATGTTGTAGGAATCTTTAACGCCGAGGACATGGCTGACCTTACGCGCCGCAAAAACGGCGAATGGGAGTGTAAGAGCGGCATATGGCATGAGAGAAAGCAGATCTGCAATTGTGCATCTTTAGAAACTGTAAAAAAGTCGGAGGATTTTTTTAACAAGAACGGTTACTACCCCGCCGTGTGAATCCCACCAAGCGAAACTTCACCTGTCCGAAGTGTAAGAGCTTGATTGAGGAGATTTCTTCACTTCACGAGATAACAGAATGCGTGTCCTGCG
>JGI1221J13441_10000541_pt1 | contig 16813 bp, 18 predicted proteins | sample LakVidmifraction_4_FD_13441 | JGI IMG/M metagenome (IMG submission 13441) | reverse complement strand
TATAGTCGTTATTGTTATGCTTATATTGATTTGCTTGATTTGCTTGGGTGGTCGAACAATATTACGCGATAAAAAAAATGTAGATTTTTTTGTACATTTGCACAATTGTATATTTTTATTTTTATTTTTCTATTTTTCTATTTATTCAGGATTTGGCGTTAATGTATAGAATTTTCCTTTTTTAGTTTCTTTCTTAGGAACTCTTTCTGCGTAATGAATAGTTAATTTGTGCCAGAAAGTACGAGAGCCTGGATGCGATTTACATTTGTTAAGATCGTGATATACAAGATATTCTTGATGAAAAGCAGTAGCTTGTACTTCTCTTGCTTCAGTTAATTCTGCTAATACTTTATCTACAAATAATTCTACGTCAGATTTACAATTTTCAATAATAGCATTTCGTGTTTTACTTTCAGGGATTTTTTTACTAGTAAACTCATCGTAAGTAATTGTACGATCCATTAAATATGAATAGAAACAATCACCACATTCTTGATTATTAATTGCTTTTCGCAATGGTCCCCAATATTTTTTATTATTAGCATTTTTAGTAGAAATATCTGGAACAAATTCACGACGAGAACTAGCGCCTTCAATAACATACGAGCCTATGTGATTACTTAATGCATAATATTCTGTTGATTGTAAAACAGTCATAGGATTTGTGTACATTAAGCGAATAGTTTGTGTTTCTTCAGTGATAATGCCTTTAAGTGCATCAAAAGCAGCCCTGAATTCTACTTGAGTACTTGGGAGTTCATTAATAATGATTAGCTTTTTTCCGCACACATCTCCATTAAAATCTTTTACAATTCCTTTAATGCCAGCTACATTACTTAAGCAATTATTACGCCCAAATATAAAATTACACAGAAAGTCTGTGTAAGTATTCTTGCCCGTGCCTTGCTGCCCAAACAATAAAGTAATAATGCCGGTTTTCTTATGCGGATAACGAAGCATTACTGATAGCTTATCCATTTCAAAATCGTACATTTTTTGGTTATCGCTAAATAAATCTTGTTTAACAAAATTTAAAAACATTTGTAATTTTGGATTGGATTGATAATCATCATTTTTTTTTGCTACAAAATCGCGGGACATAATAAATTTATCATTATCAGTATTAGCAAAATCATAATTGCATAAAACTTCAGTAAATCGATGAAAATGTACAAAATTTTTCTTAATGAATTGCCACAGCGGTTCTTTTACAACTTTAAGTTTATCTTCGTGATTGATATATGAATATTTTAAAATAACAATAGAAAATTCGTGAAATTTTTTAATATGAAAATATGTATCTTTGCTCATTTTTAAAATCACATTATCTAAAACCCAGCAGCATACACGAGGCAAATTCTCTTTTAAGTAATTATATAAAACACTGGGGTCTTTAGTACAATCAAATGTTCTTAATGCTAAATAATTTTCAAAATCTTTAAAGTAAAAATTGTCCGTGTCGTCAAATTTATGTTGAATATTAATTTCTCCACGGGGAACGATACCAAGTGCCTCGTCTCGTGAATAAAATACAATTGCTTTCTTATCCTTGCTCATCTTAGCACATTTGTGAAATGCAAGCCCTTTTTGCTCATTGAAAATAATGATAAGACTATTATCATTATCGTGCGTATCTTCACAGCACTCGCAAAAGCAAGAACGCAGACGTTTAATACGACGACAATTGTTTCCGATTCCAAATGTAGTAAAATTTTCAAAATCATAGCTGTAGTGAGCATAGATTCTCTCAATATGTTTCATTGCTTCATCGATAAGCTCTTTGCTTACAATTCCGCTATGTTCAAATGAACGAATATCTTTATTACAATATTTGGCAAAATTTATAATTATATCACAATCCTGATTAAAAATTGTAATAAACCCGTGAATTTGCTCTGGTTTCATATAAACAATATTTTTATGACCATTTTTGTATCCGTTAGCCAAAGCTAATGATCCTCGCAAATGATACGGTTGTACATCAATAACTAGCTTTAATAAAGCTTTTGATAAATTAGTTTCAATATAATCTATTTGTTTTTTAATATCTTTAGCCAATGCTTTAGCTTGACTAATTTCCATCCAATAATTACTAATTAAATGAATGCTAATTTTGTATCCTTGCTCATTTTTACGATTGCGAGTAGTAATATAAAATTCAACATTGTTGATAATTTTAATCTTATGCTCATCAAATGATTTTTTAGTAGCTAATTCATATGCATCAACGATTTCCCCGATTAAATTATCTTCATTACCTTCATTTCGTTCAGAATTTAATAAAGCTTCATATTCATCCATAGAGAGCTGCATATCAATATCCATAAAGAAATTACAATAATTGTTAAATAAAACCTCGTGGCATTCAAGGAATAAACTATGCGCATAGTTAATGAAATCCTTACCAATATCTGTATTGTATATCCAAAAGAAATTAAATGGATATTTTTCAGATTCAAAAGCGATACGGATAATGAATACTAAATCATTGTCTGAATGTACATATTCAGATGTAGTTTTATCAATAAGCTTATAAGATGTTTTAATATTTTTATCACTGATATAATTATTTATTAATTCTAAATTTTTATTAATACTAATATATACATCAACTGTATCCTTATCACTGAGAATTTCACTAATTACTTTAGACTTACTCACAAACGTATCTTCGATAGTGATATCAGTTTCAGTTTGAATAATATCAATTGATGGGCTCATAATTTTGTTATCAGCTATATTTACTCCCATTATATTTTTTTGAATATTATTATTAATTGATTCCTTTTGCTCTTCAAAATGCTTACGACATATCGATTTCTTTCTATACTCTCCATTATTGCAACCGCTGATAGAACACATTGTTTATATAAACTTTTTTATATAAACTTTATATACTTATAAAAGTTTTATCAATATAGAAAATGAAATCTGTTTAATTCTGATAGATTTTATTATAAATATATAAAATGAATCAAGTAGGTAGAGTTTACAAAATTGTCCATAATAAATTGGATATAACATATGTAGGGATGACGATGGACCCACTAAGTAAACGATGGAAGACTCATAAAGCTAATAAAAGTAAAAAAAATATATCTATTTATAAATATTTCAAAGAACACGGCATTGATTCATTTAGTATAGTAATGATAAAAGAGTACCCCGTTATTGATAGAAATCATTTACGAGTATATGAAACTTTATGGATTAATAAATTGAAATGTATTAATAAATATATTTCATTTAATCCATTGCCAATAAAAATATATAAAAAACTATGTTATTTAAATAATAGAGAAATATTAATAGAGCGACAAAAAGAATATTATTTAAATAATAAAGAAAGAATAAGAGAGCAACAAAAATTATATCGCGCAAAGCTTAAAGAGCAAAAAAAACTATTACAATAATTGTAATAGTAATTTTTTTAATGAATACTTTATTATTTATACAATTGCTAATAATTTCTTAGCTTTTTTTTCAGCTCTGTATTTAATAAAGTATTCATTGAGACTATCGCGATTGTTCTCGCGGTACAATGCTTGTCTTGCTTTACATATTTCTTTATTCTTGTGGTAATATTTTTTAGCACTAATTGTTTGTCGTTCTTTTTTTCTAGCAAGAATTTGTTCATCGGTCATCATTTCATAATCTGCATTAGGAGTGCGTCCTTTAAGATTAGGCATTTTCAAAAGAATTAGAATAGATTTTTGTTTCTATATAATATGATATCTATTTGTCAATATAGGAACAAAAAAAATAGTACATAAATACCATTTTATTATTTTTTGCTTATTATTTATTGTTTATTTATTGTTTTACTCCATCGGGATGATCCATTAATAAATTATATCGTTGCGCTGTAGAATGCGTATGAAGCATTGTTTGATGTAATCGTTCTTTTTCAAGAATAGTACGGTCAGCATAGAATGGATCAGTTTGGAAGCTATGTTCCCATATATGTCTATACATATTAATACTGATTTGTTTACCAAATATAGCTAAAGAATCGCGTTTGACTCGTGTAGAGAGTCCTGATTTGTTTTCCGTATGGTAAATCTTTTTAGATACCGCTTCAAATGCGTAGAGAAACATATATTCAGGCTTTTTTCCTAAAACAAGTGTTAAGAACTTATACCAGTTTTGCATATGTTTACCGTAATAGAAATCAATTACTTGGGTACCAACATAACTAGCACTATTTTTAAAAACATTCATATATAAAAATGTATTGTTAAAGCCTGCATCGTGTTTAAAGTAATTAAAATTGGTATTAGCAGTATTTTTAACACTGCTAGAAAATTTCAACATTCCAAAATCATCACGGAGTGCTGGCTGATGTACATACATTGCGATTATCATCAAGCTTTGTAATTCTTTACCGTATTTATATAGATTATCTCCATTGTTAGGCATTTCACGCAATCTATTAATATCTTTTTGATTGACATTATTACCTTTAATTTTGTATTTTAATCTTAATTCATTCACTTTAGTATTAAATGTTTTTTGCAAGTCTTCTAGAGGAACAAAATGATCTAATTGCGTTTGAGTAGCACGATTATCATTTACACGCTGAATTTTCAATTGTTCAAATCTAGTTAACTGATTATTGTAATAATTCATCGTGTCCTCACTTACGGATAATTTTTTTAATAACTTTTTTTCAGCTTCAAGAGATTTAACAATAATGTTATACCGATTGAAAATAGTTAAATAATTTTCAGATTCATTGATACGAGCGTCTACACGATTAGTATCGTCCAAAAAGCTAAAATTAGTTTGGTTTTCTGGAAAGTAATCGAGAACTGAATCAATAAATTTAATTCTTGTCGATAACGTAGATTCACTGAGATTATCATCCTTAAAGATAGCTCGCATATAGTAATCCATATCTATTGCTTTGATTTTTGATTGTTTTGATTTAATATCGTTTTGTTTATATTATATATATTTTTATCAATATGAAAATGTAAATTATATATTACTAAATATAGATAAAAATATCTAATGTGTAATTTCATACTTAACACAGGTAAAATGTGCTCACGATCAAGTTTTAGTGATTACTGCCATATACACGCGAATATACAGGATACAAAGACTATAGAACGATTGAATTTATTAATGATTGAATTGGAAGATAGTTCATATAAATTTGAGTCTGAAAATGTAAAATTAAAAAAACATATTTACAATTTGGAAGAATTATTAATAGAGAAAGATAATAGAATTAATTCTAAATCAGAACAGATATTGATATATCAGAAAAATTTAAAGCAGTTTCATATTGATAATAAAACTTTTCTGCAATCTCATATCCTTTGATAGTTCTTGTTCATAGTTATCGCAGCAATTCAACATTTTACGTTTCAAACACATCCGACAAACAGTTATTTTTTTTAAAAAATAATTATTGTTTAATATAGGTATATCATTCATATGAATTGTATAGTTTACATTGCTTTTTACTATCTTAGCAGCGTTTTCAGTAATGAAATTTCTATAAGCAATGTGTATATTGTCCAATCGTTCCATATGACCGTATTCGTATACACATTTCTTATCTAGAAAATCTTGTAAAAATTCTTTATATTTATCGTTAGCAAATTTTACATACTCGGCATCTCTAACATTAAACATTTTTGTTTTTTCTTTTTTAACTTTTTTAACAGGAACTGGCTCAACTGGCTCAACTGGCTCAGGGACTAGTGGAGCAGGAGTAGGAAGAAATATTACTTGTAAATCTTCATTGATTGAATTTAATGAAATATCAAAACTATTATGACTATTTCTACGTTTAATCCGCATTAGATTTGTTTAATAGGTTAGTAGTGTCTATTGGTTTACGTTTTTTAAGATTAATAATTTTATCAACTTGTTTAACTAAAGCCTTTTCGTTAAAAACTTGATCACTTTTTATATTAGTAGTAATATTTTTTTTTATATTATTAGAATATTTACGTTTAATCATTTTAATTTATTATCCTTTATATTAGCTACGATAGTTAATAAATCATTTATTAATGAATTATTTTTTTGTATCTGTTCATCCATCATAAGTATTTTCTTGTGTAATAATACACATACCTTTTGATAAGCAATAGTAAATATAATGTCTTTAGGGTTAATGAAACCATCATCGTCTACAGTGCCCGGTATTTCAGTCATATGCATTTGTACGAGTTTTCCATTACCAGTTTTAAGTAAATCTTGCGCAATGTATCCATATGCCCTATCATTTTTGTTTTTTAATTTATAAAATTTGGGATCACATTTATTAACAAAATTGTTAGCTTCCTCTTCTGTTACACTACGGATGTCTTCTTTTATTCTACGATCAGAATAGATATCAACCTCACCACCAACAGCTATCCTTGCACTAAATCGTGCACTGAAGCTCACATTCCCAGTTGAAGAGCCTGTACCCGTAGAGGCCCCGCTTGTAATATACCCGTAGCCTCCGGTTAAGTTTTGTGTATTACTTCCAACCTCAAGTATGTAAGTACTCGATGACGTTCCTATAGACGTAGTACCATTGGTATTGATATAAACATTGTTATTACCCAAAACACTACGTATAAACAAAGAGGTTGAATAATTGTATCCATAATAACGAGCATCTCCTGCATTTATATCCATACTAGCAATAGCACCCGTTAAATCAGTATTACTGTTTCCAAAAGCATGAATTCCAGTATTACTAATAATATTACCCAATGTTTGCAAAGTACCGTTTGCTTTGTTTTGCATAGTAAGAGTCCCCAATGCTTGCGGAGCTCCTACACCACTTGTTAAATTACTATAGAACATATGACCATTGCTTCCTCCAGAAACGTAAATATTGGAGGAATTACTCACTCCAATCATATAGGTAGGACTTAAATTATTCAGTTGATATAAAGTAATCAAACAGTTGTTTAATCTAGCTCCCAGGTCAAAAGCAGATCTAGGAAAAATACTCAGGCCCAAATTTCCTCCATCGAATATATTACTAGTAATAACCGAATTAATGTTCGATTCTAAAGTTAAATGACCACTTCCATTAACACCCATTCTCGTGTAGTATAGAGCAGAATGTTGTAATTGAAGATCAAATCCACTAGATTGTATAATAACTTGGCTAGTACTAGCTGGAGTCGCAGGTGTACCAATTCTACATAAAGCAAGTAAATTACTTGTCCCTGTTATATTTAAAACACCACTAACATTTGTATCTCCACCAACGAAAAGAGCTTTAGCAACCCCTAAACCACCAGTAATACGTAAAGCTCCTGTAGTACTCGATGTAGAGTTAGAGTCGTTTAGAAGAGTGAAAACCCCAATATTACTCATAGTGAGTAAATAATCAAAACCGTTAAATATTGTTAACATCCTAGGATGAACGCTTGCGTTGTTATTATGAAATGAAATAGACATCGATTCATCTGTCCCTGTGAAGCGTAAAATGTTAATAGATGTAGAATTATTAGAAGAAATAGTAATTAACGGATTTAAATTTTGATTAACAGTAAGAGTAGTACATAGCAAAGTACTACTATTTATTGAATTGATATTACTAATATTACGACTAGAATCAAGTATCATTGCTTTACTAGCTAATGCGGTTCCTGCAGTTATTCCTGTTAGATACGCTGATTGAGTAGCTCCTAAACTATTTCCTCCTAAAACTAAAGTAGTTGTAGATAAAGAACTAATTCCTGAAATATTACCACCTGATTCAATCCGCATTCTCTCTACTCCTGTTGTATTAAAAACCAGGTGTCCTGATGAAAGTGCTACTCTTATTCCTAATATACTACACATAGGTAAAGTAGTTGCTGGATCATTGCTAGTTACTAGAAAACCAATACCACACGTGTCGCCGGCTGAAAGAGTGTTCCGTTTAATATATAGATCAAACAATCCAGTATTTGATGAATTGGTTATAACATTAGTTGAACTTGATTCCAATGCTAAACTATTAGAAGTAGTAGCCACTATACGTAAACCAGTTAAAGTACCCAATGAAGTGATATTAGGTTGTGCAGCTGTAGTTAATGTTCCTGCTAAATTTGTTGCAGTTAGAGTGGTAACTGTTAATGAAGTTGTAGTTAAAGAGTTAATATTAACAATATTTCTAGAAGAATCAATAACTAATGCTTTACTAGCGACAGCTGTTCCTGGAGTAGATCCATCCAATACTCCAATTTCTGCTTCGGAAATTACTGTAGATCCCATAGTAAAACTACCACTAGTAGAAATACTTGTAAGGGTACCTACTGAAGTAATATTTGGTTGTGCAGCTGTTTGTAAAGTTCCTGTTAATGAAGTTGCAGTTAAAGAGTTAATATTAACAATATTACGACTAGCGTCTACTACTAATGCTTTACTAGCGACAGCTGTTCCTGGAGTAGAATTAAACAAATAATTTAATTCTGCAGCAGTAGAGCTAACTGTTGTTCCTGATATTTTTAAACCACCTAAAACGTCCATAGGGCCACCATTCTCTATATTTACTCTAACAATGTCATTAGTGATAAAACGTAGAGTTTGATTAGTTGTTAATCCAAATCTTGCTGATACATTTGACATAGCAAGAATACATATTAATGGGGTTGCTGCGCTGTTAGTCCATCGTTGGTATTCTAAAACAAATCCTGTATCATTATTAAAATTTGTTCTAATAATAGCTGTAGTACTCAATTCATTTATATTAACAATATTCCTACTAGAATTAATAACTAAAGCTTTACTAGCAGTAGCGGTTCCTGGAGTTATTCCTGTTAAATACGCTGATTCTGTTGCTCCTAAGCTATTTCCTCCTAAAACTAAAGTAGTTGCTCCTAATGAATTTATTCCTGTAATATTTATACTTGCATCAAATATTAATGCTTTAGAAGCTGTTGCTACTCCAGGAGTACTTAAAAGTAAACCTAATATTGTAGAGGAGCTCATAGGCAAATATAATAAGTCAGCTTCTTGCCTAGTAATGCCTCTATTACCAGCGAAGGCAGTGCTGTTAAACGAACTTGATGTAAAAAAAGGAGGAAGAGAATTCATTTTTACTCAGATGATAAAGTTGGTTTATTATCAAACTCAAATAGTATATCTTGTATATTATGTCTAAGATTTCTTCCAACAAAATCTAACAAAATAAAACTCATAGCATTTCTAGTGATATCGTTATAATAACGTTCTAATTGATCAATCGATAATGGAATAGGAAAATCACTTAAAATAAGGCGTAAATCTCGTTTCGTTATGCCTCGGCCTAATGAAACATAGTTTACATTTTGTCTAATTAATTTAGGAGTAGCAAAATAGCTTTGACTGATATAAATGCTACTAAAGCCTAATTTACGTCCTCTAATAAACATCTCTGAAATTGCATTGTTTTTACTTAAAACTAAGTCATCGTATATAATTAATCCATTTTCTCCTTTATTCATTTTAGTAAAATTTGGTATGTCTCCATTTCCATAATGTATAAATACGTTTTGTTGGTTCTTGGAATTTAACTGAGACTCTAAATGCTGGTAGAGAGGCTCTGGCTCACGCGTGCAAATAATAATTTTTGTAAAAGTATTACTCATTAAGTGAATTAAATTTAAAGCAAAATTACTCTTCCCTCCACCGCTTGCAGTGCAAATAAGCATACGAAACGGAAGCGTTATTTTATGAGATTCATAATGTGGATTTACTATTGCTTTTTGTTTAATTAATGAATAAAAATTATTTAAACTCATTGTATATAGTAAGAAATATAAAAATGTATCCTATAATTTGTAATTCTTCTAATGCTACATCTCAAGCAAATAATTTTAAAATTGATTTGTCAAGTAATTTTGACCTTAATAATTATGAATGCGCTCTATCAAGCGGGTACGTGTATAATTCGTGGTATACGATAAGTAGTGCATTAGGTAATAATTCGTTTACTATCGTGGTACCTACTGGAGGAGGGTCAACGACAACAGTTATCACTTTGCCAGATGGTTTGTATAATATATCAGACATTAATACGATTATGCAAGCACAATTAAGAGCTGCTGGTCTATTTTTACGTTATGCTGGGGATGCAAGCAATGTGACAACAGGAGTAAGTCGACAGGCTGATATTTTCCCTTGTTCCTTCCGAGTAAATCCAGTAAGTTATTCAATTCAATTTATCACTATTAGTTTACCACAGACTGCAGGACTTGTTGCTCCATTGTATAATGGCTACGTCTCAGGAGGCTGGATGATGCCCACGGTGGCTAATCAGGTAGCGCAATTGACAGTTCCTTCTACAAACATTAGAACTTTATTAGGCTATGCAGCGGGTACTTTCCCAAGTACTTCTGCTTTTGCTACTACGCAAACTATCGAGAGTACATCTATTCCTAATATAAATCCTATCGGGACAATCCAAGTAAGATTAGATATTTTATCAAATTTATTATCAATTAATAATAATTTATTAAGTATTTTTAATAATGCTGGAAAACGATTGGGTGAAATAATTGACATTTCTAACACTGGAGATTTAATTTGGATTCCTTGCTCGGGGACCCATAGAGATGTTAATTTGTCATTTTGGACACAAGCAGGAGCTCCGCTTGCTTTATTAGATTCCAATATTGCAATTAAACTTGTATTTCGTTTAAAAGAATCTATTGTATAAATATATATAAAAATGTCTTTCCCTATTTTACTAAACAGTGAGCAATATGTAAGCAATAACACGTATGAGATAGACCTGGCTAATACAACAGATTTATCTAATTTTCAAGTATCAGTTGCAAATTTATATGTTTACTACAGTTGGTTTAATATTAATGATACATCGCTTAAAAATAATATTTTTCAATTACGTATCCCCAATGCTTCAGGGAGTACTCTATACACGTTAACGATACCAAATGGAGCTTACAACATCACAGACTTGAATAATTTCCTTCAATTTTGGTTTATTGAAAACAACATATATTTAGTTAACAGCATTACAGGCCTCAATACATACTACGCGGCTCTAGTAGTGAATCCAACAACATATAAAATAGACCTAATAACAAGCGTTGTACCACAGTCTTTGCCAGCCGGATTCACTAATCCAGGGCTATCGTTCGCTAGTTTAGCAAATCAACATATTCAAATGACTATAATGAGCACTAATAGCTTCGGGGCTCTCTTAGGTTTCTCTAATGGATCCTATCCCTCTAGCAGCACTAACGTTGGAGTTAAGACTTCCTCATCTAATCTAATTCCTAATCTAAGTCCTATTTCAATGATAAAACTTTATCTATCTTGTGTGTATAATCCTCTTTCAGCTAATAGTACACTCTTGCACACTTTTAGTAGCCAAGGAGCTTCCATTGGTACACTGATTGATGCATCGCCTAATGAAGCACAATGGACTCCTTGTATTGGTTTCCACAAGACATTACGAGTACAGCTTTTCGATCAATTAGGACGAGTTCTTGATTTATTAGACAAAAATATTTTAATTAAATTAATGTTTAAAAAAATAATTTAATTAATAAATATCTTTAAATATTTTGTAAAATTCTTCATTAGATAAAAGCAGAGAAATATAAAAACAAGATAGATAATTGTCCACAATTGCTAGATTCAATACTTTGTAATTCTTTATTATGACTACTTCTTTTATATGATTTAGGAATACCTTGCGGTGGCGGTTGAGCATACGAATCAAAAAACATTTTTTTTACTTTATCGACAGCAATCCAGTGAGTACCCGGAGCGTCTGTATAGTTAACTATTATTCGTTTAATATGTTTATTCCTCATAGCAGCGGATAATTTAGAACGTTCTATTATAGTCAAATTAGGAATTCCCATTTGGTCTGCTAATAAACGTAAGTCATTTATACTCGACCTATTTAAATAATTTAAATTTTCATTCATTTGTTTATATTCATTAGTATAAATAAATTCTATATAAAATTTTAATATGAGTAGTGATGGAGATAATTACGCTTTCGACAAATCAATCAATGATAATATGGAGGAAGATGCAAAAGTTCCATTCTCTGAAAAGAAATATGCTTTTATTACGGATTCTACTTCTAATTCTGGTTCCTTTGCCTCAGGACAGATCCAATTCGACCTTAGTACCCTTAATAGCCAATCGCAATGGGTAGATCTAAGTGCGGCCCAAATAGAATTTCCGGTCAAAATGAGTATCACACAGACTGCATCTAATAGTGCTACAACTTTTCCATCAGCAGGAATTAATTCTATTATTATGAAGTCCTCGTGGACGAGTTGGGTTGATGGATGCCAATTGATTGTTAATGGGCAAACCATTCAATCAGCACAGCCTTACGAGAACGTTAGTGCAACTTTTAGACAATTGAGTCAAATGAGTCAAGATTCTCTACAAAAATGGGGAACAACTTGTAATATTGCACTAGATGATTGTACGGGAAGCTCTAATATGAATGGGGTACCTGCCGGATGTGGACTAGCTAATGCGGTAGCTAGTACGGTGGCTTCAGATATACGAGGTTTTGATGCGGTAAATTCTAATGCAATTTTATATAATTCTGGTCTAGCTAAACGTGCACGAAATTGTAATTTAAATATTAAAGCATCTGTAGCAACAGTAGCTACAGTGGCAATTGGTACTACTAATATTAAACAATCGGGTAAACACAATGTAGAAACAGTAGCAGGCTTAGCTAATACTGCAGGAACCGTATTATACACCGGATTCTTTATGGCTACTGTTAAATTATCAGACGTTATGGATATTAGCGATTGGCCACTGCAAAAAAATCTCAAAGGCTTTTTGTACTTGTCAATGAATGGATGTACTACTATTTTAGGTTCTACTGGTGGAGTTAATGCAGTTAATTCGGTAACAAACAATATCACAAGTGGGAGATGCTGCCCTTACTTAATTAATACGTCCAATGCCGCTAACGCTGTACAACCAGATATATTAACAACACTAATAAGTGGAGGTGTTATTCATGGTACTATTTCTTCTACTATTACGGTTGTGGGAGCCGTCGATGCTACTACTACAGCTAGCACAATGGTTGTTGGGGCTAGTACCGGGCCTCCCCTCGTAAACGCAAGATTAATAATTCCCTTTTATTTAGCAAACCCCAAAGCAGATTTAGCACTCACACAGCATACTAAATACTTTTCAACTTTGGAAAAGATTGTAAATCCTTTTGTTGTTCCTGCGGGCTCTAGTGTGAACTATACGATCACGACAGGAGTTGCCAATCCTACTCGCTTGCTTTTACTACCGATGTGGCAAGGCTTCAATGGTACGACTACTCCAAATGCAACATTATTACCAAATCCAGAGCAAAGTTGCTTCGATACGGTCCCTACGACCTCCGGTGTGTACGCTCAATTAAAACAATTACAATGTTATATTGCTAATCGACCCATTTTTCAATATCCAATGGATTATGATTTTGAAATGTATCAATCAGAAATTGCCGATTTAGGCCTTCACGGTTCACAAGTTGAACAACAAACTTCAGGATTGTTATCACAACAATTATGGGAACAAAATCATCGCTTTTACACTGTGGACCTTAGTCGCCGCATTGCTGCTGATGATGGAGCTAGTAAATCTATTCAAGTTTCATTCACGAATCCTTCGGCCACTTATGGTATGAAGGTTATTAGCGTCGTTTATTTTCAAAAACGATGGGTTATGGACACAGCATCAGGTTTACTCACTTCAGTATAAATTAATTATTACTATTAATATTTTTTTTGCTACTAATAGTATACATAATTATTAAAAAAATGTTATTTTCTGCGAGTCAAGAAGCTCATATGAGCAAATATTTGGATGATTTAAAATTATACCAAAAAATAATTGATAATCAAGTTTTACGCAATAAAATCGTTCAAGAGGACGCAAGGAATCAAGTTTCTCATAGAGATAGTATTATTAAAATTAGTAAAATCTTTTTAGATAATGACGTTAATTTAGATGCACAAGTTGATATTCCTTTAGATAAAACTGAAGGTAAACAGCTTGTAGGAACTGAACCATTAGTTAATAGAGAGGAAGAAGCTGCTGTTAATACTAGAAAAGGTATAAAAGCTGTTAGAGAAGCTCCTATTAACGCTGCTGTTATTAAAAAAGCTGCTGCTATTAAAAAAACTGCTACTAAAGCAGCTATTAACGATGAAATTAAAACTGCTGCTGCTTTTAGAGCTAATATTAAAAAAGCTGCTGTTATTAAAAAAGCTGCTGTGGATAGTGATAGCGATGAAGAAGAAAAAAAAGCATATGTTGAAATAGACTCTAAACCATTGCTTAAAATCGATTTTATCGATAAAAATATTGATAAGAAAATTACACAATCTAAATTAGTGAATCAATTCAGGTTTTTAATAAAAGAATTGAATATTAATGATATAAAAACAAATGAAACATATAATAAAGGCGTCAAGAATCCCAATAAGCAAGTAAGTGATTGGGATAAACCCAGTTTAATAATTGCAATTATTAATATAATGTCAGAAAATTATACTGCTAAGGAATTAGTATATAATTTTGGGTTTAAACAATAAACAATTATTATTGGACCCATTGCGAAAAGCAATCGATTATATTATTTTGTTTATGACGAATTTTCGATGGAATTAATTCCTTTGGTTTATTTGTATTTTTTATATTTAATAATTTTAACAATTCATTTACTAATTGCGTAGAATCATTTCCTGCTTGAATACTTAATAATTTTAATTTAATTTGATTCTTTTGCTTATGTGAAATATTTTTATATTTATTTTTTAAATTAGAAATTTTCATAATTGCTATTATATACATTACTAGTTAAATATGACTTACCAATCTTACAAATTAAATATCTCTAAAGCAAAACAAAAGAAATGCTTGAAAGGCTCATCGATTCGTTTAACAGCTAGTGATATAGGAAATGGAACCACAATATTTTTACATCCCGAAAATTATAAAAAAGTTTGTAGAGCAAAATCTGGATGTAATATTAATTTTAGCCAAGGAGAAATGCTACACAATGCTATGAAGGCAGGATTAATTAGAGCACCTACTGGCGAATTGTCGGGTGAAGGCTTTTTCGATGATGTCTGGTCAGGCCTTAAGAAAGCGGGCACTTGGTTGAAGGAATCGGGAGTAGGATCCGCCCTGGCCGATATTGGACAAACAATAGCCACTCCCTTCGTTGGGCCTGAGATAGCTAAAATTGGTAGAGCAGCTTTTAAAGGAGTAACAGGAGTTGGGATAAAAAAAGCTAAAGCTCAAAAAGCTATTAAAGGCGAAGGATTATATATTTAGTATAATAAAACAATAATTATACTAATATATCAAATATGATTACTAGTAGACAAGCAGTGTTGTTAGGACTACCGTCTCTTTCGCTTCAAAAAGTAGTGTTTGTTAGAAATGAATTTACTTTAATGAATTGTATTCTATATTTAGATAATAACGGTTTAAATAGCGACGATGTAGTTAGTACGCCCAAGTATTATATTTTCCGACAAAACCTTATTATTAGTGATGAAAAGTTCATATATAAAAATAATAACCCTTATATCGCTTATTTATATCAAAAATATAATATAAGTAGTAATATAAAAAGCTAAAGCTCAAAAAGCTATTAAAGGCGAAGGCCTCTATATCTGAGTTGTTTTATGAGCAATAATATTTCGTTGTAGTCTCAACGCGTGAAACTCGTCATTATGGTAAGAGAATATATCAATTCCTTTATTAACCAAATCATTTTTAATTGATTCATATTGTTGTATAATTTTATAGTCATCGTTATTTTGTTTCATTTGTTCATTCTCTTTTTTTAAAATTCTATTCTCTTCAACTAGAATTTTATTTTTATCAAATAGAATTTTACCTTCATCAAATAAAAGTTCATTTTCTTCAAATAGAATTTTACCTTCATCAAATAAAATTTGTAAATTTGACATCGTTCTAATATTCTCTTTTTTTAATCTACTCATCTCTTCACCCATTGAATCAATTAATTCAGTTAACTCAGCTGTTTCAGCTTTATATTTAATAGTTTTTTTTTGAATAGAATTATTTAAGTTAGAAATTTCAACTAATTTTAAATCAATTTTATGTATATGACAATACTGCTTTTTGCTAACGATGCGGCATTTGCGTCCAGAAGCTAATATATGATTGCACATCTTATATATATTATGTACAATATTACTCTAAATAGAAAAATAGAAAAATAAAAATAAAAATATACAATTGTGCAAATATACACAAAAAAATCTACATTTTTTTTATCGCGTAATATTGTTCGACCACCCAAGCAAATCAAGCAAATCAATATAAGCATAACAATAACGACTATAATGCATCTAATAGTAAATCCGCGATTTACGGGTGGTCGAAGGATTATAAAAGGTGGTCGAAGGGGTGGTCGAGTGCTTTAGCTCTAAACAACTCTAAATACCATTTAGAGTACTCTATTCTTACTGGTGGTACAGTGGTTGAGTATATTAACTTTTTTAAATACTATATTAGAAGAAGTACATTGTACAAATGTACATTGTACAATGTACATATACACATAGGAAAATAGTATCTGAAAAAAGGGGTGAATACTCGACCACTCTACAACCCATTCAATATAAACACAACGATGGTGGTTATTGTTGTCCTTAGATCGAGTGCTTGGGGTGGTCGAGTATAAATTGTACGACCACCCATCGACCACCAATCTATTACCCATCGACCACCCTATACAACCATTCAATATAAACACAACGATGGTGGTTATTGTTGTCCTTATATCGATAGTAGCATAGGTGGTCGAAGGATTTACACAATAAAAAATGCG
>JGI1221J13441_10000538_pt1 | contig 16848 bp, 17 predicted proteins | sample LakVidmifraction_4_FD_13441 | JGI IMG/M metagenome (IMG submission 13441) | reverse complement strand
CATCAGTTTAATGGCGTTATCGCGGTTCGGGGCGCTTTTGGTCAGGGAAATACCGCTGATGTTGATGTGGGTTCCGCGGCCATCGGCATTCGGGAACACCAGGCGAACAGCTTCTGCAGCCGGGCGCTGATTCTCATCCTGCAGCATGTTGCCGTAGTAATAGCTGTTGCCGATAGCTACATCGCACACGCCTTCTGAAATAGCCTTGATCTGATCGCGGTCGCCGCCCTGGGGTTTACGGGCCAGGTTATCTTTAACTCCATTCAGCCAGGTTTCTGTTTCGGCTTCGCCGTGATGGGCGATCATGGATGAGATCAGCGCAATGTTGTACGGGTGCTTGCCGCTGCGAGTACAGATGCGGTTATCCCACTTGTCATCTGCTAGCTCCTCGTAGGTAGTGATTTCACCTTCCTCAACGCGCTCTTTGGAGGTATAGATCAGGCGCGCTCGGGTGGTGAGGCCAATCCACTTGCCTTCTGGATGACGCAGGCTAGCCGGCACATTTTTATTCAGCACATCGTTGTCCACGCCCTGAACCAGATCACGCTCCACCAGCTCATTCAGCCGCGAGATGTCTACGGTCATGACAACGTCTGCAGGGCTGTTGCGGCCTTCGCGCGCCAAACGCTCAGCCAGCCCCTGCTTGGCGAATACTACGTTACTCTTGATGCCGGTTTCCTGTTCAAAAGCATTCAAAAGTGGCTCAAGAAGGTGCGCCTGACGGTATGAGTAGATGTTAACTTCGCCGTCTGCAGAGGCAGCAAGGGGAAGAGCCGTGAGGGCGATTGCCGCGGTTGCGGCGAGTTTCATGCGCATGGTGCCATCCTTAGGTGATTCGGATCGAGTGTGCGCTTGTGTTTGGGTACTGGTTGAGAGCCACAAGCGCCTAACAACGGCAACCATTCTCATTTGTGTTACGCGGGAAGTCAATATTCCCTTTGGCGTACTTCTTTCAAAATAGTGTTATTCTACCTTGAGTTGTATAAACGATATGATTCGCGAGCACACACAATAATCTACTATGTACCTTAGTAAAGCAGTGGAACGTCGCAGATGGGTGTAGATGATCGCAGAGAGCACTGTCGTACAGCGATGAGTGCCAAGGTAAAAGTAAGCCACGAACAACAAGGGGAGTTTGTCTTCTCTACCCGGGATATATCGGATGGTGGCGTATTTGTTGTGGTGGATAATGAGCCCTTTGCTCCCGAAATGGGGGATAAGGTAGAGGTGCAAGTGCACAGGGGCTGCCCGTGCCAGCGCCTGTGCTGAATATGGTTGTTGTCCGCATAACAAATGATGGCTACGGCTTGCAGTTTGACGAGAGTGTTAACTGACAGGCATTTTTACCACGCTTTCCCATGGATAATATCCATCACTCCAGTGAGATTGTCGTTAAGGGACAACGAGAGACTCATGATTGCTTTTAGATTTCATAGAATTTCCAAAGGCGTTGCACGCTTGCTGGCATTGAGCGGGCTGCTGGTGATGCAGTCTGGTTGTGCTACCTATTACTCCCACTACGCCATGTTTCCGGCCGAGAACTCCCAAGGGGAGCAGAGAACCGTCCGGTTATCGTGGCACAGTGCTGAATACCCCTCTTGGTGGTTCGTATCAGATCGCGCCACACCCTTAACTCTCGAAACCCAGTGTAGTGAGCGGGCCTGGCGGTTATACGACGGCAGCCATGCTGAGGCGGGGGCTTGCGGTCAGGGTATTCGCGCCTGTGGCGAAAGCGCGAGTGATCGGCTGGTTCAGGAACAGCCGTCGGTAAATGCCAGCGATGCGTGCATGTTGGTGAATCCTTCTGATTCTGAAGCGCGAATTGCAGATATATCTGGCCGGCTGGAGCTATTGGTTGCCTGTGAGCCGGTTTCCGCTGTTAAAGGCGAAGGAAAAGACGCGGTGAATGTTGATTATATCCGTGCATCAACGGTTCCTTACACCGTTTACACCCGCAAAACGCCTCGAGGCTCTCTCAGCGCTCGGCCGCCAAAGTTCGACCGTTCAGTGTGTAATGCGGACTGATGAGTTGTGATGCCGGTCACGTTGCTACACATTGTTTCCGGCTGAAGAATATCGTTACGGTTTGTCTTGCTGCCGTTACTTTGGGCTACGAAATTGTAATGGACTATTCCCTGCTACCATTCAAGAATGGTAGCTACTAAAAAATACCTATTCAGGAGTGAATAGTGGGCGTTGGTCAGAAAAAAATTGCGGTGCAAGATCTGGAGGTGGGCATGTTTGTGTCTGACCTGGATCGGCCGTGGCACCAGACGCCTTTCCCTATTCAGGGGTTTCACATTCGTTCCCAGGACGATATCCGCGCCCTTATTTCCCATTGCCAGTGGGTCTCTGTCGACGTTGCAGAAAATCGGAACTCTGTTGAGCTTTCCAGAGTTGTTCGGCCGGTTTTTGGAACCGGCGGTCGGCGCGCAGGAGAGGGTCGGGAAGAGCTTCAACTACCTCCGATGAGTATACGTGAGCCTGTAAAGTATCGGGCCGTGACCACGTTGAAGCGTGAAATGAAATCATCAAAGCGCCTGCTTGAAGATGCGGGCGTTGCGCTTGAGCATCTTTACACCGCCGTGACTTCTCAGGAATCCCGGGATCTGCGGCCTATTGCAGTGGTTATCAACAAAATGGTGTGCAGTGTCATCCGTCAACCGGATGCGTTGCTATGGCTTAGCCGGCTTCAGAAGCACGATAACCACGTATACCGGCATGCTTTGAATACATCGGTTTGGGCGCTTGTTTGCGGGCGTCAGCTGGGGCTGAACGAAGGCCTGTTGAACCACCTTGGCTTGGGCTGCCTGTTATCCCAGGTTGGTAAAACACAACTGTCTGAAGATTTGCTTAGCCGGGAAGGGCAACTTGGCCCAGAAGAGTATGCGCTTTACCGCACCTATGTTGAAAAGGGTATGGCGAAGCTCGAAGAGAGCGGGCTTTCGCGGGCGGTTCTAAGTGTTGTGCAGGGCCATCGTGAACGTCATAACGGTTCGGGTTTTCCCGAAGGTATTTGTGGTGACAGGATTCCGCTGCTGGCTAAAATTGCGGGGCTTGCAGAGTTCTTTGAGACACTCATCGAACCTAGGGAAGGTTTGGCAGCGCCTATGACACCAGCGAAAGCCGTAACCCTGCTCTACGATATGCGCAACATTGAGTTTCAGGACGATCTGGTTCAGGGCTTTATTCGAGCGATTGGTATTTATCCCACGGGCAGTCTTGTGGAATTAACGGACGGCCAGCGTGGCATTGTGGTTTCTCATTCCCCCGAGCGCCGGCTGTGGCCACGGGTGATGGTTATGACGGACCGGCACCATTCCCCGTTGAAAGCCGCAAAAGTTGTCGATTTGGCCAAATATAACGAAAGCCGCGCAGCGGCAGAAATATTGGCGATCAAGGAATGCCTTGCCCACGGAACCGACGGGCTGAACCCCGCAGGTTACGATGTGACTGGCGCGGAATCACGTTGGAGTTTTAGCCTTGGCCAGCTGGTCAGTCGGTGATAACAACCCGAAGGTTTTTCCGTACCCACCGGTAAGTGTTTTCTGGTGAAAAACTGATCACAATTTCAGACTCTCCGCCTGCCGCCGGGCCGCTCACGTAATACTCCACCTCTGCCATTTGTTTGCTGTAGGAATGCAAAACCACATCCTGCGGGCGGGTAGTGATGGCGCCTATATCTGAAAGCTCAATACCGCCGCCGATGCGCCGTATTTTTACCTGTTTGATTCCCGTATCGTTAGGAGCGTGTTCGGCTGTGTGGTTGTCTAGGTAAAAGCGATTCCCAATGATGGTTGAAATCTTCTTTAGTTCCCGTTTCAGGTAGTCCCTGGCATCTTCGGCATCGACCTCTTCCATGGAGCGAGCGGCTTCGATAATCCGCTGTTTTTTCGCCTCCAAATCCTGTTTGTACTCCTCATCTGGATCCCAATCGTTCTCGTTTTCCGGGCGATCGAGCGCTTGGGTTATGTCGATTTCCGTTGGGGGCTCTTCGCACAGTTCATCCCCTACCGGGTAGAAGCAGATTTCAGCAAGCAGTTGGTTGGCGGGAGACGAGGCGGTGCCGGTTGCGTCGAACTCGGTTTGGCTTACGGTAAAATCGATGGCCCCGGAAAGGCTGGGCAGCGCCGCATTCAACTGTTGGATGACGCGATCCCGGATCTCGATCCCTTCGCCTTCGCGCACTTTCTCAGTCCAGTTCAGCGCGATGAGAAAGCGAGTGAGGTTGCCTAATGACACGTCGGTAATAAGCTGTTGCTCGGTAATCGTGTGGGTAGAAAGGCCTTCATCATCAACGGATGGGACCTGTAGCTGCGCCCGTAAATCAGGGAAGAATTCCAGTGGTGTTACCCATTCCTGCGCAGGCACGCCTTCCGCGATAGGCAGGTCGCCCACCCAAAGATTGAGCGTTTCACCAGGGTAGTATTGAAACTGGCCCTTGGTATTCGTTTTGCCGCGCTGGCTGGCGGTCTGGTAGCTTAGCCCGCTGACCCCCAAAGCGTTAACTTTCCCGGTGCTCGTGCCATTGCCGTTGTTATCACTGTCGCCGCCTAAACACCCGGAGAGAAGCGGGCTGATAAAAAGCGCGGTAAGAAGCGCACGGGGCAACATAAATGATGGGCGAGTGAGGTGAACGGCAGCCATGGTTCGTCTTTCATTCCCTGAGTTTGGGCCGTGCCAACGAAATGGGTGTGGACGGCCGATTGTAAATTGTTGTAACCGCATTATAGGCAGCCGGCTCAGGCTATATCGGGATACCTGTCGCAGTTTGCGGATTTCGCGGGCTTTGCGGGATTTTTGCAGCCTCGCGCCAGTCTTGAAATCAGCCTGACGCGCCTCAATAAATAAGTGTTCTCTGAAAGTCGTTTTTTTCGAACTGGAACCTGTTATGACCAATGCTCTGGAAATTGAAGGGCTCACCAAAACCTACGGCAGCGGATTTGAAGCCCTCAAGGGAATCGACCTTCATGTGGCACAGGGGGATTTCTTTGCATTGCTGGGCCCGAACGGTGCTGGCAAATCAACCACGCTTGGCATTGTGTGTTCGCTGGTAACGAAATCGGCCGGCAAGGTAAAGGTGTTTGGCTACGATATTGATACCCACCTTTCCGATGCCAAGCTCCATCTTGGGGTTGTGCCCCAGGAGTTCAATTTCAATCAGTTTGAGAAGGTGTTTGATATTGTCACCATTCAGGCTGGGTACTATGGGATTCCCCTGAAGAAGGCCGCCATTTCTGCTGAGAAATATCTGAAAAAACTCGGTCTTTGGGATAAGCGCAACACCCCGGCACGGATGCTGTCTGGTGGCATGAAACGCAGGCTGATGATTGCGCGTGCACTAGTGCATGAACCGAAACTGCTGATTCTGGACGAACCCACGGCGGGCGTAGATATCGAGTTGAGGCGCTCCATGTGGTCATTTCTTGAAGAAATGAACCGGCAGGGCACCACGATTATTCTAACGACCCATTACCTGGAAGAAGCGGAAGCGCTGTGTCGGAATATCGCCATTATTGATCACGGCCGGATTATCCGTAATGCCAGCAAACGGGAATTGCTGCAGCAGCTCAGCCTGGAGACGTTTCTGTTGGATGCGGAGACAGCGCTGAATAAAGTGCCGGAACTGGATGGCTTTTTCTGCAGGCTGGGCGATGAAGGCGTGCTTGAGGTAGATGTGCACAAAGGGCAGTCGCTCAACGACGTGTTCATGCAGTTGGAACAGCAAGGGATAAGGGTAGTCAGCATGCGAACCAAGGCAAACCGGCTAGAAGAGTTGTTTATTCGCATGGTTGAGCACAATGCACCCGCTGCCGAAGGAATAACGGAGGGCAGAACATGAATGCTCAGGCTCTGTTCACCGCATACAGCACGATTGTATCGCGTGAAATACGTCGGTTTACCCGCATTTGGCCGCAAACTCTGCTGCCACCAGCGGTCACCATGACGCTGTACTTTATTATTTTCGGCAACCTGATCGGTTCTAGAATCGGCGAAATGGGCGGTTTCGATTATATGTCGTTCATTGTGCCAGGGCTGATCATGATGGCAGTTATTACCAGCTCTTACGCCAACGTAGTGTCGTCGTTCTTCTCCATGAAGTTCCAGCGTAGCGTGGAAGAACTGCTGGTTTCGCCGGTGCCCAATTGGATCATACTTGCAGGCTACGTAACTGGGGGCATGGCACGAGGATTAGGAATTGGGGTTATCGTAACCCTCTTGTCGCTGGCGTTTACGCGCTTGCAGATTCATAACCTGCCGATGGTTGTGGTTACCGTATTTTTGACCTCGGCGCTGTTTGCGGTGGGTGGTTTTATTAACGCACTGTTGGCGACCAAGTTTGATGATGTTTCCATTGTGCCCACCTTTATTCTGACACCGCTTACGTATCTTGGCGGGGTATTTTACAGCATCGATCTGCTGCCGAATTTCTGGCAGGGCGTGTCTATGGTGAACCCGATTTTGTATATGGTAAATGGGTTCCGGTTCGGCATACTCGGCGTTTCTGATGTAAACCCGTTTGTGTCCCTTGGTATGATTTTGGCGTTCATCGCTGTGCTTACTTTTATTGCGCTTAAATTGTTGGCGCGAGGGAAGGGCATACGCCACTGACGTTCGGCTTGTTTTTCAGAAACATCTATCTTTAGGAAACCCTATGGCTCTCGATAATGCGCCGCTTGGCAAAACCAGCGATTACCCGGATCGCTATGATCCAGCCCTGCTTTTCCCGGTAGCGCGCGAGGAAAATCGCCGCCGCATCGGCCTTGAAGACGGCCGCTGGCCCTGGTTTGGAGGGGATCTTTGGCAAGCTTGGGAGATCTCGTGGCTGCGCCCTGGTGGCATTCCAGATCTTGCTTGGGCGGAAATTCGGTTTCCCGCAGCCTCGCCATCACTTGTTGAGTCTAAGTCGCTCAAGCTTTATTTGAACTCTCTGAATCAAACGGTGTTTTCATCCGCTAAGCAGGTTGTTGAAACCGTGACCGGGGATTTATCCAGCGTCTGTGGTGCGGCGGTGAGCGTCCGCTTCCTAAGCGTGGACGATTCAGGCACCGTCACTGGGCGCCCATCTGGCTTTGAGCTGATTGATAACGAGGCGGTTGAAGATGTGGTGTACGACTATGCGCCTGAGTCGCTTTCTGCGAACGGGCCTGCGGTCACCGAGAAGCTCTGCTCCCACCTGTTGAAGAGTAATTGCCCGGTGACTGGCCAGCCGGATTGGGGAACGGTGCTGATCAGCTATACCGGGCCAGCTATCGATCGGGCTGGGTTATTGCGGTACATCGTGAGCTTTCGGCAGAAGCAGGATTTTCACGAGCATTGTGTGGAAACGCTGTTCACCGACCTTCTAAGCCGGTGCAAACCTCAGAACCTGACTGTTTGTGCCCGCTATACCCGCCGTGGCGGCCTGGATATCAACCCATGGCGCAGCACAGAGCCGGTAGAGCAGGTCGGCCCAAGGCTGGTTCGGCAGTAAACAAATCAGTCCCGGGCGCTATCTTCTTCATGCCGCAGGCGTTCTGTGGCATCTTCCAGTGCGCTGAGGATACTCTTGCGCTCTCTGTCTGTGATTTTGTCGGAATCCAAGTACATGGCAAAGCCACTGTGCTCATGTTCCATAAAGCTTCGGTTGGGGCCCATATCTCTGCGGAAATCTACAACTTCATAAATAGGCACGGGTTTGCCGAAGCCTTTCACTGTGATCTCCCCTTTATCACGGCACATGATCCGATCTTTGATCAATGAGAATGTTTCGTAGGACACGAGAATTTCGCCCGGCTCCGCGAGAGATTCCAGCCTGCTGGCAAGGTTAACTTCCTTGCCGATAATGGTGTAATCCATACGGTTTTCAGCGCCGAAGTTACCCACGGTTGTGTAGCCGGTGCTGATGCCCATGCGAATTTCAAGCGGGGTTTTTATGCCTTGGCTGCGCCATTTCTGCCGCATGATTTTCATGTGCTTGCGCATATCAATGGCCATGGATACACAGGCGAAAGCGTCTTCCCGCTGGCCGCGGCTTGTGGGGTCGCCGAAGAACACCATGATGGAATCACCCACAAACTTATCAATGGTGCCGCCGTACCTGAGCGCCACTTCAGCCATCCCGTTGAAGTAGTGGTTCAGCAGCTCCGTGAGAGCTTCCGGCTCCATTTCTTCCGAAAGCTCGGTAAAGCCTTTTATATCCGAGAAAAAAATGGCGAGCTTTTTACGCTGTGTTTCAAGACGAACGTCCCGTTCCCCAGTAAAGATGGATTGCCATACTTGGGGTGAAAGGTATTTTGACAGCTTGTGGGAAAGCGCGATGGATTGTTCGCGCTGGTTTTGTATTTGAGTTTTTGCCAGCATCAGGGCACGGGCTTGCTGGTGTGAGTAAAAAGCTGTCACACAGATGTAAAGCCCGGTGGCCAGTATGGACATCATGCTAGTGAGCAGTGGTGATTGGAACGACTCAGCTGGGCCGAATATGGCGAAGAACGCCGCAATAGATGCCGCCATAAACCCACAACCGATCAGCCACTGGCGAATACCGCCAATGATGACCGCGCTGAACATTAGCATCAGGATGATTGAAATAGAGGGAATGGCAACCAGGCCGATACATCCGATGAGACCACCGCCAATAATACAATCCCCGATAAGCATTTTCTGGCGGATACGGGGGGATTTTCTTAGACACGTGCGCCGGGTTACTAGGTGCGCAATGTGCGGCCAGATCAGCGCACCGGCAATCAGCCATAGGTGCCATTGCTGAAATGCACCCTGCAGAACACCCGTAACAATAATGGTTGCTGTTGCTGTATACGCCAGCAGGCGCCCGTTATAGTCGGGCATAGGGGGAATGGCCACCGGGCTGTTCAGAGCCTCGGATGCCAGTGATTTTTCTACGCTGTTGCTGGCATTGCGCAGATCTGCTGGAGCACTCATCATGTACGCGGATCACTCATGGCGCTGAAACCGTATAGTTTTGTTCGTGTTATGCGGAGTACGACTAAAGGTTAACAGTATTACGTATAACCCACAATTCACAGGTGTCGCTTGGGTGATATCCGATCAGAATTTAGCTACCGGAAACTATAGATATGAGTTCAGTCACTGACTTTTTGCTCAACCGGGCATCTGAGCCGCGGCTGGAGGCGCCGGCCCCCGATGCCGCAACGCTTGACCGGGCCTTTGCCTGTGCATCCCGCGCGCCGGACCATGCCTTGCTGCGCCCGTGGCGTTATCTGGTCATCGAAGGTGATGGTTTGAAAGCCCTGGGTGAGCTGCTTGCGGCCGGGTACTCCGATATGAGGGGTAAGACCGATGAGAAGAAGTTGGAGATAATACGTAATAAGGCACAGCGTTCTCCCATGATTATTGTCGGAATTGCTTCACCAAAAAAGCACCACAAGGTGCCTGAGGTTGAGCAGATACTTTCAGCTGGTGCAGGCATGGGCTTTCTTGAGCTGGCTTTGCAGGATGCCGGCTACGGGGTTATGTGGCGTTCAGGAGAGTTGTCCCACTACCCCATGGTGCACAAAGGGCTCGGCCTTGTAGAAGGGGAGTCTGTAACCGGCTTTTTATATACCGGGACGGTGTCCTCCACCAAACCTGCAGTTCCCAGGCCGGCATTGGCCGAATTTGTTGCACGCTGGCCTGCGTGATGAAAAGGTATGGTTCCTCCGCTATTTCAATGGGGGAAACAGCTTGCCGCTTTAATTAGGGTTTGCCGCTCCTTTCCCTGCACTTTTACCCCGTTTCCTCCCGTAACTCGCTGAAAGCGCCTTGATTCACAGGGCTTCCAAAAGCTGGCATCAGCATTGCTTTAGTTCTGCCATAGAACAAATCCGGCAAAGTTTTAACCGTCGGTGACAGGATTTCGGAGGTTGTATGGCGATCACTTTTGATAAAGCTCTTGGCATTCATCAGCACGCGCTGGAAGCCAGAGTTAAGCGCGCTGAAATTCAGGCGAATAACATGGCCAATGCCGACACGCCGGGCTTTAAGGCTCGAGATATGGACTTCCAGGCCGTGATGCAAAGGGCCCAGGACAACATGAGTGGCTTTGGCATGGAGAAAACCCACGCGGGCCATATGGATACGTCGGCAGGCGCAGGGGATTCGGACTTGCTGTACCGGGTGCCGAATCAACCTTCAGTAGATGGTAATACGGTTGACTCGCAGGGTGAACAAACCCGGTTCATGCGTAACGCGATGGATTATCAAGCCAGCTTCCAGTTTCTTAACAGCAAGTTTACCGGCTTGACTAAAGCCATTAAAGGCGAGTAAGCCGCCGTTCAACGATTAGCGAAGGAGAGACATCATGTCACTGGGCAGCATTTTTGACATCGCCGGTTCCGGCATGACAGCGCAATCGCTGCGGCTGAATACCACCGCCTCAAACATTGCCAACGCTGAAACAGCCAGTTCGAGCACGGATACCACTTACCGCGCACGCAAACCGGTTTTCTCAGCTATTCAACAGTCCATGATGAACCCGGGCCAGCAAGGCCTTGGTGCTCAGGCGGGAGAGGGTGCAAGTGCGGGTGTTCGTGTGGAGGGCATTGTTGAGAGCGATGCCGAGCTGCAGATGCGCTACCAGCCCCACCACCCGGCGGCTAACGAAGACGGCTATGTATTTTATCCCAATGTGAATGTGGTGGAAGAGATGGCAGATATGATGTCGTCTTCAAGAAGCTTTCAGATGAACGTGGACATTATGAACACGGCCAAATCTATGATGCAGCGCATCCTGACACTTGGTCAGCAGTAACGGGGCGAGGGCCGAATCATGAGTGCAATTAACGCAACACAAGCTTCTGACGTACTGGGTGATTACAGAACCCAGCAGCAGGATGGCGCCAACGGCAAAGGTGAGCTTGGCAAGAACGAGTTCATGGAATTGATGCTGGCGCAGCTCAAAAACCAGAACCCACTGGAGCCCCAGGATAACGGCGAGTTTATTTCGCAGCTTGCGCAGTTCAGCTCGCTGGAAGAGATGCAGAAGCTCTCCGGTTCGGTTGATGATGTGGTTGGACAGTTCCGCTCTACTCAGGCGCTTCAGGCCTCGGCGATGGTTGGCAAGACCGTTCTTGCGCCTTCCGAAGTTGGGATCTTGGGAGCTGAGGGCGAAATTTCGGGCAACATTCAGGTACCAGCCTCTACCGGCGGTGTGCGCTTGTCTATTCAGAGCCCTAACGGTGAGCTGGTGCGCCAGATTGATCTAGGCAATAGCGCGGCAGGTGTTAAGGCGTTCAGCTGGGATGGCAAGGACGGCGACGGCAACAGCTTGCCGCCCGGGCCATACAAGATTGTGGCTGAAGGGTCTTATCCGCAGGGCAGTGTGCAGCTTCCGACCCTTGTTAGTGCCAATGTAGACAGTGTTTCGTTGGGCCAGGGTGGCTCCGTTACTCTGAACCTGGCGGGCATGGGCTCTATTGCACTATCAGATGTTAAACAAATTAATTAATACCGGTGTCAGACCAGGGGTGAATTATGGCTTTTAATACAGGGCTCAGTGGCCTTAGGGCGGCAGCGGTTGATCTGGACGTAACCGGCAACAACATTGCGAACGCCAGTACCGTTGGATTTAAAGGCAGCCGGGTACAGTTCGGTGATCTGTATGCCAGCGGTTTTCTAAGCGGTGGCAGCAACCCGGTTGGGGATGGTGTAAGCGTTCAGAACGTAAAACAGTCCTTCAGCCAGGGTAACATCAGCTTTACCGACAGTGGTCTCGACATGGCCATTAGTGGTGATGGTTTCTTTATGCTGAATGACGGCGGCGAAACCCGCTATTCCCGCGCTGGCCAGTTCGCCATCGATAAAGATGGATTTGTGGTGAATAACCAGTCTATGCGGGTTCAGGGTTACACCGCCGACGATGACGGTAATCTCTCTGGTATCCGGGGCGATCTGGAGATTGGAACCGATAACCTGGCGCCGCGCCGAACCACCAACCTACGCTCTGACCTAAACCTGGATTCCCGCGAATCGGTGCTTGAATCCCGGGTGCGTGATGTTGGCCCCCTGGCATTTAACGATATCAGCGGCGAGCAATTCCAAGTGACGTACACCGACGGAACGCCTGCTTATTCGGTAGATTTGAGTGGTTTAACCACCGCAAGTCAAATTGCAGACAAGCTCTCCAATGCGCCGGGTTTGAGTGCTTCAGCGACAACAACCGCGAACGTGCCACTCATCGACGCCGATATTGCAGCGGCAGGCACCTCCTTCGAATTCAATCTAAGTATCAATGGCGCACCGCTTCAGATAGATACAAGCAGCGTGAACACGCTTGAGGATTTGAGGGCGGCGGTTAACCGCTCAAGTGATACCGCCATTTCCGCCGCTATTGTGGATGATGGCGGTGATAACAACGTGCTACGCGTAAGTCATAACCAGGGCGAGAATCTTGATATCACCTACACAGGTGGTTCGGTGTCGGAAAAAGGCGATATCAATGCGACCGGCGAAAGGACGATTGCGGGCGTTGATGTCACTGGAACCTCTGGCAATAATTTTGTTACTGAATACGGTCTGTCCCCCATCCGTATAACCAATGAGTTCAACCCGCAAGATCAGCGTACATATAATCACGCCACATCTACGTCGATCTTCGACAGCTTGGGTAACTCTCATGAGTTAACGCAGTTTTTTGTTAAAAGCCCTCCGCCCGGAAACGGCGTAGGGGTGAGTGAATGGTCTGTTTACTTGCAGATTGATGGCGAGATGGCTGCCGGTACGGATACTACGCCCTATACGGCGAGATTTGATCAGGACGGTACTCTGCAGTCCATTAATGGTGATGCAAATGGCGAAATTCTAATCGCCGACTGGGTGCCAAAGGATAAGAACGGCCAGCCTAACGGCGCCGATGGTCCTCCCGCACCGGGTGCAACGGTGGTTACTCCGATCCCGGATCCACCGACCACGTCAGCCTTCGTGTTGAGCCTGGGGGAGACTACCCAGTATGGCGCGACGTTTGGGGTTGATGACCAGCGCCAGAATGGCTACACCACCGGTCGGCTTTCTGGTCTTGATGTGTCTACTCAAGGGGTTCTGTTTGCCCGCTATACCAATGGCCAGTCCAAGGCCCTTGGGCAGGTTGCACTGGCTTCGTTTAACAACACAAATGGTTTGTCACCGGTAGGGGATACCAGTTGGGTTGAAACCTTTGAGTCGGGCCAGCCGGTTGTTGGCAAGCCAGACACAGGAACATTAGGCGGCATCAAAGCCAGCTCTGTGGAGGAATCCAACGTGGATCTTTCGGCCGAACTGGTGAACCTGATTATTGCTCAGCGCAACTACCAGGCGAACGCCAAAACTATTGAAACCTCCGATGCGGTCACTCAGACCATCATCAACCTCCGCTAACTGGCTTTGATGTAAATATGGCATGACTCCTGCAAGAATGTCTGAAAGAGCACTGGAAACAGTCAAAATTCCGGCAGGGGTTTACCCATGGACAAAGCACTTTATATCGGTATGTCTGGCGCCAAGCAGAATATGCTATCCCAGCGCGCCCATGCCAATAACCTAGCTAACGTAAACACCACAGGCTTCAAGAAAGACTTTGCCCAGGCCCGGAGCATGCCCGTGTTTGGCGAGCACCATCCTACCCGTGCCTACGCCATGGCAGAGCGCCCCGGTACCGATCTATCTGCCGGGGCGCTGATGGAAACCGGCCGAAAGATGGATGTCTCTCTGAAAGGTGAGGGCTGGCTGGCTATTCAGAACAATCTTGGCGAAGAAGTCTTTACCCGCTCCGGCAGTATGCAAGTTGATGTGAATGGCATGGTGCGCCTTTCTACTGGCGAAATGGTGCTGGGCAATGGTGGCCCGGTCGCTTTGCCTCCCTTTGATAATGTGCAGATTGGTGCGGACGGCACTGTCTCTATCATTCCAGTAGGCGGCCCCCCGGATCAGCTGGTGCAGGTCGATCGTCTTAAGTTGGTAAATCCGCCGCGAGACGCGCTTGAGAAGGGCTTGGACGGGTTTATTCACCGCAAGCCAGATCAGGCTATTGATGGCGGGGAGCCCGCAGATGCTGCGTTGCGTGTAGCTTCCGGTTTTCTTGAAAGCTCAAATGTTAATGCGGTGGAAGAAATGATCTCCAACCTTCAATTGTCTCGCCAGTACGAGATGCAGGTGAAGGTTATGAGCACGGCAAACGAGAATTCCGAAGCAACGGCACGGCTGTTGCAGAACCTTTGATAGCTTTTGAAAAAAACGTGAAAACAACGCCAGCCTGGCGAGAAGCGGCAAACTTTAGCCGCACGCCAGACATCGGCAAGGAGTATTAAATATGCATCCGGCTCTTTGGGTTAGTAAGACGGGTCTCAGCGCCCAAGACACCAACATGACCACTATCTCCAACAACCTGGCGAACGTAAATACCACGGGCTTCAAGCGAGACCGGGCGGTATTTCAGGATCTGTTGTACCAGATCAAGCGACAGCCTGGCGGCATGAACACGCAAAACTCTGAGCTGCCCTCGGGTTTGCAATTGGGCACCGGTGTGCGAGTGGTCGGCACTGTAAAGCAGTTTAGCCAGGGCAACCTTCAGATTACCGAGCAGCCTCTCGACCTTGCAATTAATGGCCGTGGCTTTATGCAGATCCAGCTTCCGGATGGCCAGTCAGCCTATACGCGGGATGGTCAGTTCCAGCTCAACGCAGACGGCGACATGGTTACGCCGGATGGTTACGCACTTCAGCCGAACATCAACGTGCCTGCGAACGCCACAACCGTAACGATCGGCAAAGACGGCACGGTAACTGCCATCACCGATGACCAGGCTGCACCGATTAATCTGGGCCAGATCACGTTGGTGAATTTCATCAACCCGCAGGGCCTGCAGGCGATCGGCAACAACCTGTTCAAGGAAACCAACGCCAGTGGCGATCCTGCCGAGGGCGAGCCGGGTTTGGCCGGGCTGGGTTCTCTGGAGCAGGGCTCGATTGAGTCGTCGAACGTGGAAGTGGTTGAAGAGCTGGTGAACATGATTACTACCCAGCGCGCCTATGAGATGAACTCGAAAGTTGTCTCTACAACGGATCAGATGCTCCAGTTTATTACCCAAAACATTGGCTAATGTTCTGAAAGGCTGAGGTTTTAAGATGAATGGTGCGAAGCACGAGATGGGGAGCGAGCTCATGAAACCGACTACATCAACCTGGTTAATCAAGCCGGTGGGAACCTTGGTGCTGGTTTGGCTGCTTATCTTGTTGCAGGGATGTACCGCCATGAGCCGGCCACGAGCTGAGCCAGACGATCCCGCCTACGCACCTGTGCGCGCTCAGGCAATGATGCAGCGTGATCCGGAATCCGGAGCTATCTACCAAAGCTCGCGGAACTACAATTTTTACGGGGACACGGTAGCTCTGAATATTGGTGATGTACTCACAGTCACGCTCAATGAATCCACCCGCGCCAGTAAGAATGCTGAAACCAAGATCAGCAAGGATAGCGATATCGCGCTACTGGAACCCAACATTCTGGGCAAAAACAATATTGGCATTGCGACGTCCATCAAGAATGAAAGGGACTTTAAAGGCAAAGCAGAGGCAGACCAGAGTAACAGCCTGGCAGGCAGCATTACGGTGACGGTTATTGAAGTTTTGCCGAATGGTGTCCTTCGGGTTCGTGGTGAGAAGTGGCTGTCGCTGACCAATGGCGATGAGTATATCCGCCTGACCGGGCTTGTGCGCCCGCAGGATATTGCCCCAGGCAACATAGTGGCTTCCAGCCGCATTGCGGATGCCCGCATCGCCTACGGCGGCACAGGTGATTTTGATCAGGCGAACCAGATGGGCTGGCTGGCCCGGTTCTTCAACAGTGAGTGGTGGCCCTTATGATGATACGCCGATGCTTCGTTCTCTCGCTGATGCTTGCTGTAATGGTGGCGCCGGTGATGGCAGATCGCCTGAAGGATCTGGCGCGGATCAAAGGTGTGCGTAATAACCAGCTTGTGGGCTATGGCCTGGTAGTGGGTCTGCATGGCACAGGCGACAAAGCACCCTTCACCAATCAAACATTCCGCAACATGATGAACCAGTTCGGTATCACGTTGCCAGAAGGGGTGAATCCGAACCTCGCCAACGTAGCGGCGGTTACCGTGACAGCTAACCTGCCACCGTTTGCCAAGGCCGGCCAGGATATAGACATCACAGTTTCGTCTATCGGTAACTCAGACAGCTTGCGGGGAGGGATGCTGCTGATGGCACCTCTCAAAGGCGCCGATGGTAACGTTTACGCCATGGCGCAGGGCAGTCTTGTAGTAGGCGGATTCGGTGCCCAGGGTAAAGATGGTTCACGCATAACAGTGAACGTGCCCAGTGTTGGCCGTATTCCTAACGGGGCAACGATTGAACGCGAAATAGCCTCTCCCTTTACCCGCGGCGATACGATTACGTTTCACCTTATGCGCCCGGATTTCACAACAGCGCGTCGTGTGGTGGAAGTGGTCAATGAGCACCTTGGCCCGGATATGGCCTATGCCCACGATGCGACGTCGATATCCGTGCGCGCACCCCGCGACCCCTCTCAGCGTGTGAGTTTTCTCTCCATCCTGCAAAATCTTGAAGTGGATCCGGCGGAAGATGCCGCAAAAGTGGTGATTAATAGCCGCACCGGCACCATCGTTATCGGGCAGCACGTCAGGGTGAGCCCGGCGGCCGTTACCCACGGCAACCTCACGGTGACTATTCAGGAAAACCCGCAAGTGCAACAGCCCAATCCGTTTACAGACGGCACTACAGAGGTTGTACAGGATTCCCAGATTGCCATTACCGAAGAACCGGCGCGCATGTTCAAGTTTGGGCCAGCGGTAACACTGAATGAGATTGTTCAGGCCGTGAACCAAGTAGGCGC
>JGI1221J13441_10000537_pt1 | contig 16862 bp, 19 predicted proteins | sample LakVidmifraction_4_FD_13441 | JGI IMG/M metagenome (IMG submission 13441) | reverse complement strand
ATGATGCCTGTGCAACCAAGGGTGGCTTTTGCAGGATTATAGCTTCCCAGTTTGGCCGATGCGTTAGCTTCTCACCCCGAGTTAACCAACTGTCACTGGCTAGCTGAGTAATAACCTCGCTTGCTGCGGTTACGTCAGCACCATCCTCATAGTCTAATGCAGTTCTGTCCTGAGTAGCTAGATCGCCTTGGTTAGCTATTGATTGCGCATCAAGTAATGCGTCAGCGTAATCGGTACTAGCGTCAAGCGTGTAGCCCGTCAGGTCTGTTACAAAGGATACTGACCAGCCGCTTTGCCATGCCTCAAGATTTCGGTTGGAGCCAGCGACCTGGAGGTTAGAGACTGATATTTTAGGTGACGTCCTGCTGTCTGTAGTTTCCCCGATTACCACGCAAACTTTGGAGCCTGCGTTCATGCCAAAACGAACCCTATTACTGCCGCCGATGTAACCAATAATCTGTGCAAATGTGTCAGCCCATGCAGATGATGCGCCGGTGCTGTACCCGCCCACAATAGCTTTAAAAGATTGTGACGCGCTGGCGATAAAAACGTCAACTTCGAACTTTACCGTGCTGCTTGACCAGCCTTGAGGGAGGGCAACAACAATTGCACCTGACACTGCGCCTGTCGCTCCATATGTGGCGCCAAGCGGTGCAGATATAGTCGTAACATCAGCAGCCTCGACGTTCGCGCGCTGGCTGTCCCTTAGGCTGATCTCATTATCCACCAGAAGGATGGACCTTAAATAATCATCCCATAGGGAGGCGAAACTAGCAGGGAAAGCGGGTGTTGCGGTTGACCCAACAGCCGCCCAAGCAGCCGCGTCAGCATACGTAATCAGTGTTGATGACGCAGTAAAGTTATCCCAGTCAGCAGTCACGACCAGGTAGTCAGCTAGCGCGCGCCCGTCATTTACAGCGCTACTGTAGAGCGGGTCCGCAGCGGTAAGGCCTAGGACATCTGCTCGCTCCATTGTTGCCGTGTAGTGTGCCCCTACGTCGTCAATCGTTGAGTGCCATTGTCTTTTTTCGGAGATGTCGAATTTTCCATCTAAAGCAATGTCTGCGATCATCGTCGCGGCGTTGTCTACATCTATCACCTGCTGCGCCGTTAACCCCCCTGAAGCTGCAACGACATGTTCGCCGCTTGTTGGACTTACGGGAATCCATGTTGACACGGAGCCGGTTTTGTCGATTGCGCGAATCCAGATATAAAAACCAGAGCCAGATGGTACGGCTACAGAATACCTCTGACCTGTTGCGACGGTGACCAGTCCGGCGAGCGAGCGATCATTACCCTGCTCTGTTGTTGTGGCCCATATCTCAGTCCCCAGCAGTGTGTTCTGGTCCGCGTTGTTGGTCCAGAGTGCTGTTACCGTGTCGACCGTGGCCAATGTTGACAGTGTTGTTGGAGCTAGAGGTGCCTCAGTGATGCCATCCGCATACATCGACTTTTGGATCCATGCAGAGCGAGCTCCAAAGTGTGAGACAGCCCTTACGCGACAGTTGTAACTCGTATTTCCTCGGTTACCTGGGAACGCCTGCGAAAGCTCTGTGGTCATAAGCGTCAGCCAATCTGCCGCAAGATAATGCTGGCCTTGCACTTCATAATGCGCGACATTTCTGGACGTCGAGCCTGTCCACGAGGCGATTACATCGACGAGGAGGGATCCATCTGAATTATAGCGTGCCGACTCAGTGAGTATTAACGCTGTTGGCGGTTGCACAATCCATGGAGATGGTAATTGTGTGTTGGGTGCAAGGTCGGCCAGCGTTTCCTCTCCGCTGTTCCAATCCCACACGCCTGGCGCTGTCTCGCGCAGAGTCATGTCAATGGCGAGCGTACCGTCCGTGTTATTTACAAATCCCCACTCCGAAACCGTAAAGACTTTTGAGGCAAAACCAAGACGGGTGTTTGAAAAGTAGATATTATCTCCGGCCTTGACTGCGAGGGCAGATAAGTTGCACCGGACCTTTAATGCGATCGCTTGACGTGTGCGCTCCAGTTCGATCTTTGCGAGCCGCTGAGCCATCGAGCTTGAGTTCGTGAATTTGAGATCAATGTCTTTCCAGATTCGCTCCCCGTCTTGCGTCTGATATGTCGCGTTTGTAACAGCAGGGAAGTCGCCAGGCTGATACCTGTTGTCTGGGCCGACATAAACACCCTTAACAGCATTACATGTTTCTGCTCGCGTGAGACTTGTCTGGACAGTGAACCCATCAATCAGGTCACTCTCGTCAAAGCCTATAGTCGGTAACTGATATGCCCCTGCCTGTATATGCCACACGCCGCCCGTATAGACGCTCGACCCTGCCATCGATGAGAGTATGGACTGGATAATAGCCTGTGGCTGTTCTGATGTTTCGATGACGCCGTTGCACGTGTATCGAGGCTCCGATCTATATACTCCAGCCTCCCCCGTCAAAGCGACCATCGCATCGTCACAAACGTTAGCCGCCTCGATCAGGTCGGCTTGGTCGATGGCCGTTGTGACTGTTGCCGACATCCCGAAATGTGTGTCTGAAAAATAATTTGCCAAGCACAGCGCGGAGTTATTTTTATATCCAGTAGATGCGTCGCGCGGGTCATAAATGTCATTTTTCCCGCGAACCAAGGCGGTTACATTAGGTATCCCTGTGGGGTATGCTGCTCGGTCAAATCGTAGCCTTACATAGAGATAAGCAATGTTTTGTAGCCTGTGTGCGGTTGTCCACTCCTCGATTTCCGCGACGGCATCCGCGTCGGCTGTTTGTGTCGGCGAGCCAAGATGGACGTTAACCCTATACCCGACCCCATCTGCAGTGGTAATCACATCAACGGTACCCGCTGTTGATGTCACTACAACCGAGTCCGTAACAAGCATGCCCTCGACATGAATGGAACCGTAATATGCGCTCGTGTCCCCCTCGCCAGCACCTGTCCCACCAGAACCATAGGATACGTATCCGGCGGTTTCTAGCGCGGATATTACAACATCAATGTCCGTATCAGAGTAGAGCGTACCATTTACCGTCAAGTCATATGTGATCGGCGTTGCGCTGCGATAATCCACTCTAATGACCGGCACCTCGCCAAACTGCTCAAACTCAGAAAGCGGCTTGCCGTTGAACTCTATATCCGTAATCGCATCGCATTCATGCCCTGCAAGCAAAACCATGAAGTGTGTGAAATTGTCATCGTCAGTGCTTCCTAGGGGATAGAAAACACCGCCCACACGGGTCTGACCGTAGATAACGCGACGCGCCGCCGAGGGATCTTTGAATGTTTGGGTGTAGCCCTTTGCCTGTGCTGAGAAATCGCCCCTTGACGCTTGGCGTTGCATCGCATACGAGACAAGCCCGAGGGCCATTGACGCGGCAAACATGCCTACAGAAAAGCCTATAGCAACGGCAGTCGAACCCGCCGCAAAACCTGCAATGACTGCCCCGATAACAACTGATGGACTCATATTGACCAACCCTTGAAACAAAGGGAAACAGGAACAGACACAAGCCCATTTTCAGAAGGGGCGACAACGTGCGCGCCTGTGCAAATACCTACCGTCGGGCCGTTGCCTCCGTCAAACATGCCAACATCACCGCGTCTGAGAAAATGCTTTGTGACGGGCGTGTCGTACCACGTGTCCATCATTTCAGCCAGCGAATCAAACCCTTCGCGCTTGATAATGCCCATTGCCCCTCGTTGTGTTTTGTAGCGGTTGCGGTAATTTCTTGCAGGGTCGTTGCCGGTAATGGCAAAAACGCAGTCAGCGGTGAATAATGCGCAATCGAAAACACCCCACTGAAACGGGGTCTTTTTTGCGTCTTCTATTTTGGCAAACAAAATGCTTGGCCAGTTTTGTACTCTCAAGACGGCCCCCATTGGTATTCTTTGTTTTGCACTGATGCGATCATCTCCAAACCTAAGTCACCGGGATAATCAATTTGCTGATCTTCGTGGGTGTATCTCCACTCTCTCGGTTTGAGCAAGTCAGCTAAATGATTTTCCGCACTGATAACGAGAGTGGACGTGTCACCCCGTTCATCAATCGCCATTAAATCCATACGTCCAGAAAACATCTGCGTCGGGTTTTCAATGACTGCCTCGCCGTCCATAAATCCGACCCATACGGTACACGCGCGGCCCTGGTAATTTTCCGTCAGTGCGAGAGAGATATAGTCAGACGGTATGCCGGATAATTCCAGTTTGATGCCGTCTGCCTGGATGTCTGCCGTTTCATCAATGCGGGATATCTTGCCGAGGTTACCGATACCGAGCCAAGTCTGCGAATCCCATGTTAGGTTTCCCATCCCTGACCAAACTAATGCGTCGCCAGAATCAAACTCAAGCTTGACAAGCATAATAGGGGAGACGGCATTTTTGGCGATCTCTGTTGTGACTCTTGTCGTTATTGATCGTGTCATATCGCTTCCACCGCCGAAAATTGAACGCTGCCTAAAACAGGCGAGCGCCAGGAAAAAGATCTTTCGTTCGTTTTGAGCCGGAACAAACCAACAGGCGAATTGTAAACAACTGCCGAGCCTGTCGTGGGCGACTCTCTTAAGCGCGGCCATATGTCCAGCGTGCCACTTCCGGTCCGCGTTGTGAGCACTTTGTGCAGGCGAGACGTTAGCCCCGTTCCGACCTGGATATAATCACCAGCGACTAGGGATCCAGTCATGTTTACAGAAAGGGTCTCCCCTGTCTGTGACGCTCCATTGACCGTGCATGATGTCACCGTACCTTGTGGCGCGACTCCAGCAGGATCACCCATTAAAAACGTCCCGTACTGGCCCTTGAGCTTAGCTAAAAAAACAATCCAAGTCTCCGCGACGTCTCTTTCCATCGGGCCACCGACAGTTATCGCTGCCGACCACATTTGCCCTTGGTGACGGTAAACCTGCTGCTGGCCGGTAAACGGTGACGCGCTTATGGCCGTCATGTCCGTCATGTCGAGAGTGATGTTTGATATCCCTGACGTCGGTAAGGACAGCGGGTACGAAATTGACATTGATTAACCTCTGGATAATTTGTGGAGAGTACCGCCGCGTGACATCGATTGTTGTACCATGTTAAAGGCTTCTAGTGCGATCTGATGCCCTGCTGCCTGCAGTTTCGGTGTTGTCGTGTCATCTGCTCCGCGCAAGTCCAGGTTTTGCACGATATTTATCGGGGAAGAGCCACCTAACGCGCTGTTGGGAATGACATTTCCTGCGGTATTGCCCATCATTAGTAACTCTGGCCCTTTTTCGCCGACTATGTAGGGTGTGTTGACACTGACCGGCCCCCCTTCGGCCCTGTAGCCTCCGACACCGCCACGACCTAAGCTGTTCCATGCTGTACCTGAATTAAGTCCGCTTGCCCCGCCTGAGAAATATGCCCCCACGCCCTGGACTAATTGACCGAGGACACCCGAGCCTTTGCTGGAAACCTCCATTTGAAGCTGTGCCGCCATCCAGTTGGCAACCATTCTGTCCATCGACTTTTTGAGCGCGTCGACAAAGCCCTCGAATGAGTTAAGATTGCCCTGAAGTGCATTGTAAAAGAAGTCTGCTCCAGCGTTTTGCATGTTGTGTTGTGCTTTTATCCATGCCTCGCTCATTTCTTCGGTCTGCTCTTTTACTACCTCGGTTTGCTCTTTTATTTTCGGGACCAACTCATCGACTGCCGTTTGTGTAGTCAGACTGTATTTACTGATCTCTGTTCCGGCCAAACTGAAGCTGTCAGCAACGTCTCGACCGCCCTTGCTGATCAACGAGAAGTCTTCTGTGGTTTTTTTCTGAAAGTCGGTTAACGAATAATCTCCCTGGAAGCTTAGAGGAGTATAAATGCTTGGGTCAGCAGTTGCCTTGCTTGTGCCGCCGCTACCTGCTATAGCGGGCGCCTTCTTAGCTGTTTCTGGTACGACGGGACGCGGTGGAGCCTCAAAGGTAACGCCGCCACTGTTATATGTTTTGTCATAACCTACTTCTTCGAGCCGTTTACGCCTATCGATCAAACCGAACTGCCCCTGAACAAACTCTAACGCACCAATGTCCCCTGCCTCGCGCGCTTTTGCCCACTCAGAAGCCAGCCGGATGGAAGCGGAAACGTTTGTGAAAGATTCAGCTGTCCCTTTTGCGATGTCAGCCAAGAGGGATGCGACGCTGGTCAGCGCAGCGATAAAATTAGGGTCCGATATCGCCCCGGACAGCCCCTTAATGGAGGCGGTAAGCTGGTCAGATAGTCCGGAATCCTCCCCCATTTTACGAAACAGTGCGTCATAGGAGTCCTGGAGGTTTGAAATAGCACCACCCAGTGTGTCCATTTGCCGCGCCATGCCGCCAGCAAATTCAATGTCGCCGAGTTTGCGGAGGTATCCTTCTATCGCAGAGGCTTCCTTTTTAACTGTAGTTGCCACGCCACGGAATAAAAACGTGACGTTGTCGCCCTCTGATTTGGCTTTAATCCCAAATTCCTTGAGGCGTTCAAATTCACCGGTCGCGGCATCTGCGACGGCCTCAATCATCATGTTGAGGTCTTTGCCCATTGCAGAAGCGGTGTTTCCATAAGACTCTAGAGCCGCATTTGACGGATCCAGCCCCATGGCTTTGAGCTTGATAAATGAGTCAACAACCTGTGTTAGTTGATAGGGCGTTCTGGTGGCAAAGTCCTCAAGGTTCTTAAATGCTGCGTTTGCGGCATCCGTGGAGCCTGTCACCGTGATCAGGGACGCGTTGAGCCGTTGAAACTCACGATTAATGGCAACAAAGTCACGCGCTATCTTAACCAAGGCGAGGCCAGCACCAAGGCCCGCCAGCAAAGTTCCAAGCTTACCGACTGTTGCGCTTAGGCCCTTGACAGACTTGTCGGCGCTAGCGACTCCCGCTTTGGTTTTGTCTTTAGCGTGGATGTCTATTTGCATTTTTTTATTTGCCAACGGCTTCAATCTCCCTGGAGCATGTTTTACAGTCGTTTTTACCTGTTGCCTTGCAAGCCTCGCAGTATTTATCTGCTGGGGCCTTTTTGTTACCACCCAAAAAGCCTATAACGCATTCACGGAAAATCACGTCTCGGTTTCGGGCTTCACACCATGGCGTTATTTCGGCCATCTTGTAACCCCACAAAATCAGCTCTCTTTTGGTAATGTCTCCTCCGGCGAGGTGGATGATTGTGGTTTCGATCCATCCTGTTCCGGTTCCTGCTGTGCCTGAACTACCCCCGCTAGACGCTCCATCGCCTGTTGAACGGGGTTGCAGTCGAAAAAATCAGCCATTACCTCCAGCGCGGTGTCCACGTCCAGAATGTTAGATAGCTTAACCGCAAGGCGTTTTATGTTCTTTCTTTGTGGGGTATAAAGCAAAGACAGTGGCCACGGCTTAACCGGCTGCATGACGATAGCAGCGGCAAGAGGCACTTTGTCTCCGAGCGTAGCCATGATCTCTACTGCACTACCGCCTAATTTCACACCGCCTAGAACTTCGAGGAGCTGTTTGTACTGACCTAATACGAGCGGCTTTTGGATATATTTCTGGCCGCCGAGTGTATACTTTTTCATCGTGTGCCTTTCTTAGAGANTTGCAATCGAGTTTTTNATAATGATCTGCATAGAGGTTTCCTCTGCCGAGTCAGTGTAGTAGCCCTCGAATGGGAGCTCNACCANAACGCCGGTAGGNCCNGNGATNATAGGNGCATTCGGTGNGTAGACCAACTCTGGGATTTTAAGTACAAAAGACTCGTTGCCCGCAGAGCCCAAGCCGGTTCCGTTTTTAAAGGTGATCTCCAGGCTCGACTCAGTGTGCTCAATTGCTTTAGTATACAGAGTCAAGTTTTCGAACATCGCATTGAGCGTACCGGAAACTTTAACCATGCCATCTGGGAGATTAGCCCGGACACCAGCGCCGCCGATGAAATACTGCCCGCCGTCCAGTCCATTGTCAAAGGTCAACCCGCTGATAGAGGCGACTGTCGCGATGGTTGCGCCACCCTCTTTGATAGACGCTGAGAATCCGTCAAAAGATACTTTGTCGTAAGTCGCTGGCGTGCCGGTTTCGTAAGACGCGCCGGAAGCGGACTCAGAAGCCGCCATAAAATTGAAAGTTACTTCCTGAAATCCCTCGCTGGTGATGTCCATCGACATTGACGAGACCTTGGCTCCAAGGTAGAGAAAATACTGGTCAATATCAGCAAACCCTTTTTCGATCAGAAATGAGCTTAAATCGCCGACCTTCATCGTGTGCGTGTAGGGGCCGGCGCCAATGGTTGTATTGGAGCCCAAAACCGCCTCAAACAGCAGGCCGATGTTTGCCCCGGTCTCGGTAACAATGCTGCCGCTTGCGTCAATGTTCCCGCGCGCCGGTTTAGTCGGGTTCCTGCTTGTGGTAATGACGTTAGAGCTAAAAAGATTCCGGCTCTGTCTCAACGATTCCGATGTAAAAGGGATTGCCTTGGTCGCCGGTGTCGTCGGTGCGGTTTTGTATGTCGTTTCTTTCTGAATCAGGATTTGTCCTGAACTTCCTCTCGCTTGTGTCATTGTTTTACTCCCGTATTGTGAGTGTTATTGTTGTTTCAAATCCCATGTATCCCTGCACTGGGGTTTCTGTGGGTGTCCACTCACCGTCCAGTAATGGTCTGACCTGACTGCCGCCTGATAGTGTCGAGACAGCCTCGACCGCCTCTTCAAGCTCAACCAGCTTGGCATTGACGTTCACGGCGTCGGCTTTTTTACCGGCCACTTCGATGCGCAACAGGAGAGAATAGTCGCGGGTTGTCGCTCCGATCAACTCGCGTGTGTTTTCGTACCCATTCGCCAAGACAAACACCGAATAAATGCCACCCGGGTCTTGCTCCGTCTCATGTATAGACGTGACCCAGGTCAGTGCGCGTATCGCCACTTTAATGTCGCTGAAAGCTGTGCTAAAACTCATTTAACAAAAAACGCCTGCCCGCTGCGCCCCTCCTCGTTATCAGTGATCGCACCGTCCCCGCTTGTATCAACATCGAGTTTGGCGATTTTAAGCTCATCGTCGTACTCAGCCCGATAATAAGTTGATAACTCCATCCATTGCGACTCTTTGTTTGATATAGCATAGTCCGCAAAAACGTACGCGACGGTCAGCAGGGCGATCATGTTGATACAGTTGTCGTCGTTCCACGTTTCTGCCGCTGTGTTGAGATAATACAAGTCATTTGTCGTGTCAAAAATCCATGACCACTTAATGGCCCGCTTATTAAACAAGTCGCGTTTGAACTGAGCAAGAGCCACAGCGGTGTAATCTGCGACAATCTTGTCGTCAACGAGGTAATTATTTATATCGCCCCTGCGCGCCGTGACCTCTGCTTCTGTTGGTGTCGAATTTGTCTCAGCCATCTTTTACCCTTTTTCGCTGCTTTCTTGGCGGGTTTTTCTTTAGTTTCTTCGACTGTCTCTGCAATAATTTACCCTTTTTCGCTGCTTTCTTGGCGGGTTTTTCTTTAGTTTCTTCGACTGTCTCAAATCGCAAACCAAGCCCCTTGAGGTTTTCAATCTCCTCACTGTCTTCCGTCTCATGAACACCATCTATCCAGTGCCAGACAAGGCGGGCGTTAAAGTCGTCAGCGTAAAATTTAATTCTCATGTTAATAGTAGGGGCTGAGTTAACAGCCCCTCTCCGTTATGCTGTGAATGTTTCCACACTTGTTTTGGCTGCTACAGTAGCGCCCATTATAGTAGCTTGTGCAACTGTCAGTGTGTCTGTTTGTGTGTCATTCCAAGCGGCTGCATCACCTGTTACGGTAATAATAGCTTTACCGTTTTTAATGGTAAGCGTAGTGGCTGCTATAGTGGCTGTGCCAGCGGTGGAGGTGTCAGCAATAGACACGCCGGTTGAAATGGCCTTATCAAACCATGTATGTACGTCACCGGCTGCGGTTTCAAGAGTAACTGTTACATCTCTTGTCCACGCTGCCGTCGTGGGGGCGGGCGCAACGGTTGCGGGGGTCAATACCCAAACAAGATCACCGGCTGCCGCTGCATCACGCAAAGCCATTTCCTTTTTCAAGGGAATAGAAAAACGTGGGTCACTTTGAATTGCGCTCATAATTATTCTCCTGTTGGCGGCTAGGCGTAAAAGCCTAGCCGCACAGTGTTTAAGCTATTGAGAGACCCGTGATCTTGCCGCTCATTTCTTCGGCGCCGTAATTCATGCCGAGCAGGCCAAAAAGCTCACCAGAAGTGCCCGCGCCAGTTTTAGACAGTTCCTCATAGAACAGAACTCCTTTACCGGGAACAGGAGTTGCCATAACGCTGCACACGCTCATTTCGGCGCAAAGAAGCGAACCGGCAGGAACGTCTTTATCCCATACGACCGAAACTTGGCCAGCCAGAGGAACAATAATGGTGCTAACATTAACGCCACCAACCTTACGGTCCATTGGAGCGAAGCCGTAAAGATCAGACAGACGCTGAACGTCGAGAGCTGATCCGAAGATAACTGGATTAGCAAATTTAGCCCCGCCGGTTGCCATAGTGCGGAACAGTTCGTCCATCATTTCGCGAGACAGGTCGGCAGAGCCTGCTGCAACTACGTTAGTGGTTATACCAGTTAGGATACCACGGGTCTTAGCGGCAACAGCGGCAGATGTAGCAGCAGCGTATGTACCGTTAAGGAACGTATAGTTAGCATCCTCTGAAATCTGCTTGAGTGCTGCCATAAGCTGGAAATCAAACTCACTAACGACGGGCTGAACTTCGCCACTAAGGGAAAGCCCAGAAATCTTCTGGCGGGTAGCTTCGGCAACGTAAGAAACAGACACTTGCTCTTGAAAAATCTGAGTAGTGTTTGTGTCTTGCGCGCGGGTGTAGGTGACAGGAGTAGGTGCATTCAGACTTGCAGTCTCAGTGATCGACGGTTGGGCTGCCGTTCCTGTAGACCAAGGCTGCGCAAGAGGGAACTGATCAGAGCCAATGGTCTGTGCGCCATTAACGCCACCGACCATCGTCAGGAAAGGTGTTGCATTTGCTTGCTCGCCAATCTGGACGAGTTCGCCGAGATAGTTAATAGAATTCCAACTAGTTGTTGCGGACATTTTATTTATCCTTTGGCTGCGTGGATTTCACGTTTCAGCCGTAGTTGCTCAATCATGTTCTTGCTTTTTACAGCAGCATCATATTGAGCTTCTAGTGTTTCTGTGGGTGGTTCGCCTGGTGGCCGATAATCAAGATTCTTGCTCTTGCTGGTGGCCAATTTCCTGGCGAGACGCAATCGCGTTTCCAATGGCAACGTCACATCGGAGACTTCCTCTTTTAAATCTTCTGGTACTTTACTGATCAAGCCTTCGAGCTCCTTCTCATCACGCTCAACATACTTTGCTACCGTCGCGTCATGTGCTTTTAAGAGTTTGGCCTGTTCAGCATTAAACCTTTTTAACTCCTCAATGTCCTGGGAGCTTTGAACCTTTGCGGTCGCTTCGTTGTCGCGGATCTCTTGCAACTGCTTAACGAGCGCCTCATTCTCTTTGCGCCGCTTGCCATTCTCAAAATTAAGTTCCGCAATCAACTTAGAAGAATCGTCCGTTGGTGCCGTTGGTGCCGTTGTTTCTTCCACTACTTTGGTTTCTTCTACCTTGTTTTCCATTTTGTAACCTCTCTGACAAAACCTTGTTAGTTGTTAGTTAATTCCTTAGCTTGTTTCTAAAACATACAATTTTCCCGCAGCTGTTGCCCCGATAACGGCTAGATAGTTACCGCCGGCGGGTAGGTTGTAATCCCACCAGCCGTCATTCGCTCCAATGAAGAAAACGTCCGCTCCTGGCGTAACTGTAGCCGTCACATCTGTCGTGCCGCGCTTAATCCAACAGTCGGCGGTCGCCCTTACAAAACAAACACTGCCTGGAATAGCTGTTGTCCTGTTGCCTGTGGCCGATGCGTCGAAGTCCACTACCTGCGTGCCTGTTTTCGGTAGTGCTGGCATAGCCTTTCTATTTTTGTCGCTTAAAAGCCCTGTTGCACCCATCGTTACCTCCTGTTATCTTTTTCCGTGATATCGTAAACGTCCGTCGTGCCGATCGAAAGGCCGTCATTTCCGAGCCATAGGACCTTACGCTTTTTTATTTTAGGCCGTTCTTTTTTGCCATCCAATTGCTAACCCTTTTGTATATCGCGGCGCGTCGGCTGTTCGAAAGAGCGAAAAACTCTCTACCCAGGGCTTCGTTTTTAATGGCTTTAACGCCAGAAGACCCAAGTAGTGATATGGTCACGCTGTTAGTTGTTGCCCTGATACCCCGTGCGAGTTGAGACAGCATCCTTCCNGTAAAGGTAAGGTTGACCTGTCCAGTCCGTCCTTTCGATATCCTGTAATCTTTGTACGCTTGCGAGTAAGGCTTAAACGATCTGTCATCTGCATCCTCACCGCTTAACGTGCGCTTGTGGATCTCCCTGGCTTCGGTAATACCGACGGCTTGCCATAAACGCTTGTCTGGGTTTTTGATCTCAAGTTTCGGAAGCTTGACTTTTGCTGATATGTTGATCATTAGTCATCCAGTACTGGGTATAGTATGTGCCTACAGTTCCAACCACCCGGAGCCCCGCCGAAATATCCAACCGCCTGCCATTCTGCTGTCGTTCTAATTGGATTGGCGAGCGCGTCCGCACATTCTTGACGGGTTACGCTGTCCAGCACTCCTACGACTTCCCATTTCTCCGCGCCTAGCGACTCACCGGCAACTCTCGCCGCCTCGCCTCCAAACGACTGGAATGCCGTGTTTGCGTAAGTCTTTGCGTAGTTCGCAAGCGGGGAGCCGTTCTTTGCTGTCCCTACCGTTGCCGCTTTTATACTTTTGACTATTGCTGAAAATGGTTGTGAAGACAGCGACTGCCGGTGTAGGCCGAGGCGTAAATCATCCATTGCCTTTGCACCTCTGATATTAAAGTTTTCCAGGTCAGCAGTTGCCAGTTGCTTGAATGTCTCAAACGATGCCGTGGTGAATTTGGGAGCCGGTAGTTTGCGCGCCTTGAAAGCTTCTGCCACTAGGCCCGGTACCTTTTCGTATTCAGCCAGATAATTCTCAACGACTTCGTTGTAACCTGACGACCGCAGCGCCGCAACCATCTGGGGCCGTGAGTTGAGAATCAATCCAGCGTCATAAGTGCCGCCCCTTTTTGATCTGGCGATAACATCAATGACTTTAGAGTCAAGCTCCTGCAGCACAACAAAAAGGTCCTTGTCAAACTGAGCAGGAACTGAGTCAGCAAGTCCGCCAAGCATCAGACACCACCCGTATCAACATCACCGAAAGTCGGGAGTTTCCCGCCACCGAGCAATGCCTTGCGCTCTTCGATTTGCGCGTCGGTAATGTCCGGGTTGTCTTTGCGCCACTCTTCTTCCATCGGAGAGTAACCTAGAGCGACTTTTTCCCTCTGGATTGTCCACGCCTCCGCTGCGTTAACGGCTAGTTTGGGCTCGCCGAAGTCAACTTCCAAAAATAAGCCATCTGGGATTTTATATCCTCGCTGGTCAGAGATAGCCTTGACGACCTTAAACATCTGACGCTCAAACGCCTCTGCGGCCTTTAGTCGAGCGAGGCGCGTTTCAATGTTCCAAATTTCTCTTACCACTAATTTAAACCCTGAATCAGCAGACCCAACGCCACCCGTATCAACGTTTACTCCCCAGTTATCAGCAACGGACTGGATGAGGTCTTCCCGGCAATCTGCAAAAACCTTGAGGGATACACTGACTGCCGTGGCTGCTTTATACTCCAAATACACATTCTCACCTGGGTTTGTTCTGAGCTGCACTACAGTATCAGGGCCAATCACGCCGCCGTCGGGGAGCTCAGCATTTGTAAACAGTGCAGGACGCGCCTGAAACCGCGCGGCAAACATGGTTTCCGTATGTGCAAGGTTGTCCCCCTCGTTTAGCTGTACCAGTTCATCCCATGCTGGCTTGTGCCAGAATCCTGTTCTCGGTTTATATTTATCCCATAGCACAGCCACCGGAATCATCCCATACCCATGGAATATCGGTGGCCACGCCTTGACGCCTGTATCGCCCACCTCGATACCCTGCGTCTTCTCCTCATCCCAGTAATGATAGAGCTTGTTCCCGTTGATGCTAGATCCTACCGCTTGATAAATAAGGGAGCGCATCCGACCATTAACGTGGTCGTAGTCAACATCGCAGTTAGCTCGACTTATCGGCGTAAACATAATCTTCTGCTCACCACCGACAACATCGACAGAGTGAGCGATAATAATGACAGCCTTTAGCAGCCGCGCAACCTGATCTGCATCAGGCATGACTGCGCCAAATTCGCCCGCATCAAGTATATCGTTATAGGTCTCTGTTGCCGCCTCATCGACTCCAGCATCAGTGTTGAGTGTTCTCGTCGGTTCTGTCGAGTACGACAGCGCCGACCGGCTAACGATCTTGTGCGTTAAATTTGTATACAGGGGATCGACCCCACGCTCCTCCCAATTCTTAATGCCGCCATTCTTATCGTTCAACAACACCTTAAGCCACTTAATCTGATCGCCGTCGAGGTAGTCGAGCGCTTTTTTTGCTGAGGTGACTGCCTCTGCTGTTAGATTGTCCAGGTGATCTTGATATGTCATCTATTAAGCTCCATCTATCCCCCGTGTGAGGGGCGTCGGGAAAAGGACTATCTCACGACTGGCCCTTGTGCGGTCTATTCTGTGCAGTTTGTCTTTAGTTTGCTTACTGCAACAGCCTTTACTTTGTCCAGCAGCGCAATAAAATTGTTTAATTGTGTTTCGTCTTCGTCCCACTCATCAAAATCTTCAGCGCACCCCATCAGCATCGGTCCTAAGCTGTGATAGTACCATTCGTCTTCCCATTCTTCTGTCACGGGGTCCCATGTGTCAAAACCAAAAGCCACCTCTGGTAAATCACCACGGNGCGACGGCCATATTACGAGCGTGTTCGGGTGTATAAGTTTATTGCTTTCATTAACTTTTAATTCTTTCTCTAAATCAATAAGCATGTCAACCTCCAGTAGTTGTCCAGAGAGTGAAAGCGGCGACAGGTCTGGATTCCTGTTGTTCGGGGTACCCCCCTAGCCGCAATATCAACTAATCCTCACTGTTGCGCGCCCGACCGAAGGGAACTCTACGTTTGTAAAGTATCGTGCAGCAGTTGTTATATGCTGAGCCGCGTTGGTTTCGTCCTCGATAAAGGTCGAGCCTTTTTTGAGCTGCACCGTCTTCAGGCCCTTGTCCAGTATCGGACACTTTGCCGGGTTGACGTGAAATGTGCGCTCCCCACTTGCGTTTAGAATTTTAGCTCTCAGACTATTCTGGCCGTCCTTGATAGACGGGTTGGCAAGGGGGACTTTCCGCTTAACCTTGAATCCAGCAGCCCTCAGAATTGTCTCTATCTCGACGTAGTTAGATATCTGCCCGTGCTTCTCGCCCACCCGGCCCGAAGCATCACCGTATAGGATAACGGGGCATTGCGTGTAGTCTTTGTATCTCTCCACAAACTCCGTGGCAGCGTCTCGTGCTACAGCATGTTCCAGGACGATCTCATCAACGGCAAAAACGTTATCACCTTCCACCTGTGCTATGAAAGAGGACATCGGCAGGAAGTTGAAGTCGTGCGACCAGTAAATCGTCCCTGGGGTGAACTCCCTCGTGGTGTGGTTATTATTGCTGTAGTTGTCATAAACTCTGCCGGACGCTGTTTCAAAGCTCGCCTCATATTCTTGACGGTAGGTTCTATGGTCCAGTCTTCTTTTCGCCGCTTCCACCTTTTTGTCGCTGAGGACTTCAGAGCTGTGCCAGGTATGGAAAGTCCAATCGCTGTCTTGTTCGCTTCGTGCGTACTCTGAAACGTCAAAAAAGTGGTTCAGCCCGTCCGGCACGCCGATAATGTCAGCCCCTGTCTCTAGTCCCTCTGTATCGAGTGCGGGTGATATGTTCTCGTCCCAGGCCTGAGCCTTGGTATCTGCAAACTCATCAAGAATACCCCATGTCCATGGAGTGCCCTCTATACGCTCGGGCTTATCAAGGCCGATCAGGTGGACCTCACTGCCGTTATCGATCGTAATAATTAAATCAGATTCGCTTTTGTGGACCGTTGCCGTCTTTAGCAGGGTCTTCATGTCTTTCCAGTAGATCCTTTTTACCTGTGCATATGTTGGCGCAGCGATGAAATACAGTCCCTCACTCGTTGCCGCCTTAATCTGGCACCGGAGCTTTGCAATGTGCGTCTTACCCGACCGCCTCCCGCATGGCGCAACGTTAAACCTCGTTTGGCTATACATGTACTTCTTCTGCTTCGGGGTTAGCTGCATGTAAAGCAGCAACAGTTTTGAGTATCTCTTCGCTTCCGGTGGTGATAGTTGCATCTAATACCGTCTCTGTTTTGTCAATCCATCCGAAGTTTTTAAGTGCGAAAATTGGCCCAGCGCCACCATTGATTGATAGTTGCTCTTCGTATTCTTTCTCAATAAGTGTGCGCGCTCTTTTTATTGTGTAACTAAATTCTGGCTTACCCTCGTATGCGTAAAAGCTCTGTCTACTGCAGAACCCGCAAAAGAGGACCAATCCGGTTATAGTTGGTACCGGTATCTCGATAACCTGTTTGCTCTCCCCTCTACCCACCTCCACCTGTCGCTTCTTCACCCCTTTTTTGAAGTACTCTCTATTTTGGCTTGCAGTTCTTTAGGTGTTTTGTATTTAGGTTGCATCCCCATAACATTTCTCAGTGCTCCAAAGCGCTATCTGCCGGGCGTAAATCCTCGTAAGCAAAAGAAACATCTATCTGCCCGCTGCAGACAACCCCTGCAAGTTTTCCCGTGGTTTTAATACTGTGTAGAATAGCCTCGGCTTCTGGCCAGTCGCGTGCTTGAATCGTAGTGACAAAAAGTAGGCCGTCGAGGTTGTATCTGATCGTAAAGGTTTG
>JGI1221J13441_10000536_pt1 | contig 16885 bp, 26 predicted proteins | sample LakVidmifraction_4_FD_13441 | JGI IMG/M metagenome (IMG submission 13441) | reverse complement strand
AGGAGCGATTATATTATTAAAGGTATGATTGTATAGGGTGGAAGGTATAGAGCGTATAGCGTGGATATAATAGGTTCATAGCTGGTTATTAGGTGTATAGGATATAGTTATATAATATTTAATATCTCGCTTTTAGTTTTAAAAGGTTATAGGATTATTACAATATTAGTTATGCTAAAGTTACAATGTATAGCCATTAGTTGTTAATATGCCTATACAAACGTTTTAATGTTATAACCATATAATTGTATGGTTAAAATAAAAAGAGACTGTATAGGCATTATATAGACTATAAAGACTATAGGTGTAAAATGGGTTATTTTGGGTTATTTATAATTATTTTGGATATAGGAATAAATATTCCCATTATAAAATCCAAAAATGGGAAATAAAATGTCATAAAAATGAAAGAACGAAAAATTTTTTTGGAATAAGTTTTGGGTAATCGGAAACCAAATAATCTCCACCGACTTTTGAAAAATCGAGACGATTTATAAATAATTTATTTATTATATATTTACAAAAATTCAGTTTCATTTTATTTCCTCTTGTAATCACAAATTTGAATTGATATTTTACATTTAATGTTTATTAATCATTTTTAATATTGATTGGATAAATAATCTAAATAATAATTTATTATTTTATATAATAACCATATTATATTACAATTTTCCGACAATCAATATTAACTATCATAATATCAACCATATGCTATCTCACACGTACCAATATCACCACTATTCAATTTATACCTTCTTTCTTATACAATTGCTCGCCTTATTTAATAACGTCTTAAATCGCATAATATCAATCATTAGGCTATGCTATTTTATCTATATATTAATCTCAATAGGCACATAGTCCTATCTTAGCAAATTATAACAATTGTTTTCATATTTCTATTGACAATTATACAACCCTATGGTAATATGTATTTAAGGGTTGAACAAACCTATTGATAATTTTACATAATCACAAAAAAGTGTTTTATATAAAATTACAGTTAATAGTATTTAAAACGCTAATAAAACACTAATATAAAAAAATGTGGAGGTGAATAATTATGAAAACGGAAGAAGCAATTAGAAAACAAATATCAAGTTTAAAATCAAAACGCAAATTAGCATACGCAGAAGGGAATTTGCAAAAGTATAGATATTATCATTCTAATGTAAGGGCGTTGGAATGGGTAATATCAAATAACTCATTGAAGAAATTAATATATAAAGACATACGAGATTTAGAAAATAAATTAGAAAGAATCGCTAATGAAAATGAAAGCTAAAATTCAAATTTGAAAATCAAAATTGAAAATTGATATTTGAAATTCAGTTTTGGTTTTCATTTTTTAAATTTGATATTTAAAAATTATAATTAAAAAGGAGAATGATAATTATGTATGACGCAACTTTTGATGAATTAACAATTGCAAAATTGCAAGAGCCTAGCACAGCTTATGATAATAATAAAATTTTAAACCAAGATGAAATAATGGAGGCAATAGTGCTACTAGAGAACACATATTTAAAATTAATGCCATTATCAAATACGCTACCTATTTATGATAATGTAAACGCATTATATTATGAATTTGTTACACATGCAATGGCAACAGGAAAATTGGCAAACAAGATGAGAAATTTTGTATTAAATGAAAAGAAGAAATTCAGAATGGAAATATAGTCAAAATAGGAGAAAGCAACAGTATCTAATAATATAGAAAAATATAGATATTAGTGGACAAGTATAGTCTAGTATCTATGGACTGTTGTTTGCTTTCAAGTCTTAGTGAGTGTATTATTGCATGTTGAACTACTACGATATTAGAGAAGTTAAAAACATACTTTTAAACCTACTTTAGAGGTTTAATAAAATCTATAGGTAAAAAAATGTATTAAAAATTGGAGGCATTATTATGCAAATATTAGGCGTGAGTGTTGAGGTTACAGGAAGTAAAATAGAAGTAGTTGTGAAAAGAGTTGATGTCTTAAAAGAAACAGAAAAAATGTACAAGTTAGTTAGTTATAGTGGTTTGGTTTTTGACTGTCTTTATAACATATCAAAAGATAAACTCAATAAGGTAACAATAAATAAAAACTTCATAACCAGTGTAAGAGCAACAATTTGGGTATTAGATAAAGGATTGAATGAGCAAGTATATATAAATAGCCTTAAACAAAAGATAGAAAAAGAGTTGGTAGACAGAAAAGAGTTATTAAAGTCAATGTGCTTAAATTTGGTAAAATAATTTATATTGATTTGCACAAATTGGGAAGATAGGTATAATATTGATTGGATTGCAAAGTAAAATATAATGTTAAAAGCTAGAATTAAACAATTAGGAGGTGTCTTAACCATGTCAGTTTTGAAAAAGTGTATTCATTGTGGAAAAGAGAATACTAAAATTTATTCTGATGGTTGCTGTCAGACTTGTCATTTGTACGTTAAGCGTGGTGGCATATTCCATCCATTGCCTAATAAGGGCGAAGTAAAATTAGACGATAGGGGTATGTATATTTGCCACATATGCGGTACAGCACATGATAAATTAGGTGAACATGTTAGGCGAAAACATAAAATATTGATTGCGAGTTATAGAAAACAGTTTGAAATAAAAAGCACACAAAGATTAACGTCAGATGAATACCATGATAAAATGAAAGAACATAATTTAAAAAATGATGCTATTGGATATTTAAAAAAATGATAAAGGGGCTGAATTAAATGGTAGGTAGCAATTTAAAAATTGGTGATATTGTTTATTGCAATACTGAATGGCATATTGGTGAGAAGTGTGAAATATTAACTAAGCAAGTGTATTATAGTGATGATAAATATTATGAAGTTCACAGCGTAGATAATTATGGCACGTTCAGCTGTAATAACAAAAATATATTTGCAAATAAAAATGAAGCAATAGGCGCTTATAACGAAAATCGAAACATCAAAAAAGAAAATTATAAATCTAACATATCCACTATTTCAGACTTAATCAAATTTGCCGTAAAGAATATGTATTGTGAAGAATATACCGATTACCCTGCAATTGAAGTTGTTAAAGATAAAGCTAAAGAGTTGCTAGGGGTTGAATTTGAAGAGGAGTGAAAATATGAGTAAAATAAAATTATCAGATAGTGAGATTAACGTATGTAAAGGATTAATATTACTAGGATATGATTGGATTGCTAGAGATAAAGGTGCAAATAAACCATGTATAGCATATGTAAAAAAGCCTGTTAAAAATGGGCATTATGGGTATTTTGAACCTGTTACGAGCAAGTATATAGATATAGAAAAATATATTAATTATGGTTTGTTTAAGTTTATCAAAGAGGATTCAATAGAGGCTTATAAAATATCAGATTTATTAATATGGGAATAAGACTGAGAAAATATAATAAAAAAATTGATAAGGAGATGTTATAATGGCAATAATAAAATGTAAAAATCAAGGTTGTATCTTTGAAGGTTCAGATGGAGAATGTAATAATGAAAAATTTCAAAGTATAAACAAAGATGTGATATATGTTTCAACAACTGAATGTATTTTTTTTGATGATGATGAAGATGAATATGATTGTAATCCTATTTATTATGGTGATTATGATACTTTATTTTAATGAATATATATAGATGGTAAAATAAAATTATTATTTCGTACAGAAGGATGTTTTAATTTAGATAAGTCAGAATTGAATGAAAAGGTGGTCGCTTTAATGAGTAAAAAATTATTAGAAAAGTTAGAAAAATATGAAAACGAAGCGTATAAAAGTGCAAGCGGTGTTGATTGGTTAGAAATAATAGGGGAAGGCTTTAAATTTTATATTAAGGAATGTGTTAATGATAATAAAATAGCGACAATCAAAGGGTTTGAAAAATATATAGATGAAATGAATGAAGTTTTTAGTAACTAATTTAAGAATTATAATGCTTAAAAGAAAAGAGGTGAATATTATGGAAGAAATAAATTACACACAAATAGACGAAAAATGTATTCCAATGGTAAAGTTTTTCAATACAGTTGAATTATTCACGAAGTTTAGTTGTCAAGGGCATGATGATAGATTTGGAAATCAGTTTTGGATAATGTTTTCTATTGAGGTAACCGATTTAGATATTTTGATTTTCATTGATAAATATTCAAATAAGTATGACCATTCACCGTTTGCGGGCAAATTTGTAAAATGGATGAGAAAGATAGACAACAAAATAGTATCAAATTGGATGTATGAGATTGCATATGGAAGTTGCATGATAAATCAACAGTTTGCTGAAAATGATTATAATAAAATGGTTAAAGGAGATTTCAAAAATGAAAAAGTATAAAATATATGATAAAGAAAAGAAAGTTGAAATAACCCATATTACTCATTGTAAATTAAAACAAGGAGAAACGTATCAAATAGGCAAAGGAATATTTGAGGTAAGAGAAGAAATTATTGAAAATATAACTGAAAAATAAAACTTGACAATTCAATTATTATATGGTAATATTTACTTACGTCAATCGAGCAACATAATTTAACATAAAACGCCAATTAAACATTTACTAAACTTTTCCTTGACTTGCTACACAATCTATGGTATTATTAATTCAAGTCAAGGGCATACTACATATTATAAAGTATAAAATACAAAGGGGATTATTATTATGAACGCATTGGAATATTTTAAAAGGAAATTAGAAATGGACGGTAAAGCAGAATTAACAATTAGAGCGTATTCAGATGACGCAAAACAATGTTTAGCTTTTATAAACAAACCATTGTTAGAAATTACCAAATTAGATATAAATGAATATCTTTATTCAATAATAGAATTAGAAATATCAACAAGATGCAGAAAAATAGCAAGTGTAAAATTGTTTTTTGAATTTACAGCTGATGTAAAATTAACAAATGATATAATTGGTAAAATTAAGTTGCCTGTTGGTAAAGTAGAAAAACAATATATCCCAACAAATGATGAAATTAAACAATTGTTGTCGGTAGCAAATAATAAAATGAAAGCAATTATATTAACATATATTTCTACTTCATGCAGATTTGAAGAGTTACAAAACCTTACATTGAATGATATTGAGCAAGAATCAACAACTATAATCGGAAAAGGTCAAGTTGCTAGAAAGGTATTTTTTAATCAAGATTGTAAACATGCTATCAATGAATATCTAAATAAAAGAGTTGATAATGAAAATAGTATATTGTTTACAAGCGGAAATGGTCAACCTTTAGATTGTAGTGTTTTAAATCGTTCAATAAAAGCGTTGGCTAAAAAAGCAAATCTTGCTAATTGGGATAAATTTAGCAACCATGCGTTCAGAAGATTTTTTGCCACTAATCTGTTTGCTAAAAAAGTAGATTCAGAAGTAATACGTAGCTTAATGGGTCACAGTCCTAAAAGTAGAGTATTGTTTGAACATTATGTTGATATTAAAGATGAAATGAAAATGGAAGCTATTAATTTAATATAAGAAACATAATCAATTTGAGGAGGTGGTTAGAAAATCAGACATCAGACAGTAATTATAAACTAGGGGGGATTTAATGCGACACTTAAAACAAGCGACAATATGCCTAGCGACTTTACTAATTTTTAGTAATTCGATGCTAACAATGGGAAATAGTTGTATTGATACTTCCAGAAAGTGGGGAATTGAAGACTTACCTAAAATTGAAAACACATATGTTCCAAGTCCAATATCATTGGAGATACTTATTAGCAACAAAGAGGAAGCAAAACAAGCCGAAATTGAAGTTTTACAAGCACAAGAATGGTATAATTCAGAGTTAGCAATACTTCAACGCATAGTCGAATCTGAAGCTACAGGGGAGGGCATGTTGGGTAAAGAATGTGTTGCTAATGTAATACTCAATAGAATAAAAGACGAAAGGTTCCCTAACACAATTAATGGTGTAGTATTCGCTAAAAACCAATTTTCTCCAATTACAGATGGTAGATATGATAAAGCTATTATATCACAAGAGACAATTGATGCCATAGAGAACGTGTATAACGGAAATAATCAAATTAAAGATGCAGTGTACTTTTTTGATATGGAATATGTTACTAATAAAAAAACCTTAAAATGGATAAAAAGTTTAAAGTTTGTGGTTAAGATTGGAAATCATAGTTTTTATAAATAAAAATAGAATAAAGCAAATTGTCCAGTTGAGATAATATACTACGGCTGTGAGTGGCGGTCGGCAAACTAAGGCGTGTAGAAATACATGGGACGTTAAAGGAAGTAATTGAGTGGTGATATAGCACAATAAGATTGCAAGAAGTCCTTAGTAGACTAAGATGGCAAACACTAATCGCCCTACACTATAAACTATAGGAAGGCAAGGGTAATGCCTAAATCCAAATATTCCATTAATAGCAGGCTGAATAACCTAATATAACTTGTGTATATTAATGATTGGAATAAGAGCCAATTGTGAGGTCTAGTGTGGAGTCACTTTTATATTAATAAAACTAAATATTATTTTAAAATAAGGAGAGGGTAATAATGGATAGAGTTGACGTAGATAAATATTCTGTGATTATAGGTGGAGATAATGGAAAGTTTATATTTAAAGCTTTAAGAAATGGAGAAAAATGGATAGATAATTTATCCAATGTAGAAGGTAGCAATCTTATATTGACAATGGCATACGAGATTCAAGCTTTAAGAGAGCAATTANCACAGATGAAACAATTAAAAGGGGAATTAAAATTATAGGATTTGCATATGGTGATAATTTTGAAGGGATTAAAACGCAAATACATTTACAAAAAAAATGTTAAATTATGCTTGACAATGTGAATAGAATATGATAATATTGGTAAGTAGTCAAAAAGAGGAGGAATATTATGTATATAAAAGGTAAAGAATTAACACAAGAAGAAATTAGGGAATTAAGAAAAGGAAGTAAATATATTATTGATGATTCTATTTATATTAGAAGTAGCATAAAAGAAACACATTTTTATGATAATAAGTTTCTAAAACATGCAATTTCTAATGGAAGGGGTAATTCCAATTTTTATGAATGTATAGAAATTCCAGATTATAAAGTTGGCAATAAAGTTGAAATGCTTGTAAACGGTTTAGGAATAAAGGGCGGAAGTCAAGGTGTTGTTACAGCTGTAAATGATTGTGCAATGGTAGTTTGTTTTGATTTTTATGAGTATAGAACATTTATATATACAAAAAATATTTATAAATATATAACATTAATTCAAAATAAAGAGGAGGATAATAAAATGAAAGAATTTACAAAATCAGATTTAAAAAGCGGTATGGTTGTTGAAATGAGAAGTGATGATAAATATTTAGTTGTTGGCGATATACTTGTACATGAAATAAGTGGCTTTACGGATTTAGAAGATTATGAGAACAATTTGTTAGTAAGAGGGATTCCCTATGAAGGCTATGATATTATGAAAGTTTATGAAATTCAAAATTATGAAATTTGTAGATTTAAAGACAAATGTGCAATATCGTACTCTAATCCAATATGGGAACGTAATGAAATTGCCGAAACTGATTGGAGCAAAACTGATTGGAGCAAAGTTGAAGTTGATACATTGATTGAGGTGGAATTTAAGCGTTTCGATGAAATAAGAATAAGACATTTTAAAAAATATGCAGAAGGAAAGATTTGGTGTTATGCGAGTGGTGCGTCAAGCGTTACATCAAATGGAACTATATTATCCTTCGACACAAACGAAGCTAAATTGTACAAAGGTGAAAAATAATGCATTGTGAAATAGTAAATTACACAGACCAATGGCAAATGATAAAAGATTCAGCGTTATTCACTATTCATAAAGAAAACGGCAAGTATCCAACATCAAAATGGAAACGTGATATATTAATTGCTGAACATTCACCTATTAGAAGTGGAAGGTTAATAATTAATATATATGATATTCCAAGTTTTGTTGTCACCCATTTAATAAGGCATCATATTGGAATAGAAAAGTTTGTTGCTACGTTTAGAAGTGATAGGTTTGATAGTGAAACTGTTCCAGATAGAAACACATTGCAAAATATGAGGATAGACGTAAATTTTCAAGCGTTGATTAGCATATCACGTAAGAGGTGTTGTAATGGGGCATCTAAGGAGACCATTGTTGTTTGGAATATGATACTATCAGAAATAGCTAAATACGAACCAGAGTTGTATTCTGTATGCGTAAGAGAGTGTATATACAGAGGTTTCTGTTCTGAAATGTATCAATGTAAACAAAAATATTCTGAATCAAATGATTATAAAATTAAACTGTCAGCATACCGTAACAAAGCAAATTAGAAAAATATTTCTTAACAAGTATTGACAAAATAATTGAAAGTAGTATACTTGATTAAAGGGAAAACATAAATTAATAGGGGGAATTAAGAGTGACAAAAGAAGAAAAAATTGTACATGCAAGTTTGGTTCATCAAGCGTTAGAAAACATTAATAAAGGTATTATGAGAGGTCGTATGAGCCTTGCTAAAGATATTATAAAAGCTATTGATATTAATGCACCAATAGGGATTATTAGAACGTTGCTACAGGGGATAGCGACTAATAACAGCACAATGGTGGATGAGGCAAACAAAGAATACGATGAAATGGTTAATGAATTAAATCAAATCGAGGAGGATAATAATGATGACGGAATTAAAGGTTAGTTTAGGGGTTGATATTTCCCCTTTCAAATTACACGAGAGATTTTTAAAAGGTAAGGCAACATACCATTGCAACACTAAGAAAAAAGCCAAAAAGTTGCTGAAAGCGTTGAAATTAACTGATATAAAATGGTCGGGTGGCAACGAAATAACGACTAAAACTTATTGGGGGGAATATAAAGAAAACACCTATTATGAAATTAGTCGTTACGATGGTGGTTTATGCTGTGACAATATTAGCGTTTTGCCAATAATAGAAATAGAAGATGATATTATAACACTCATTATTCCAACACCTACCCCACCATCATCAGAATTAAATTCAGATACGTTTAAATTATTCTTAGATGGTAAGGTTGTTGTTCAATGTGATACGGAAGAAAAAGCGGATAGACTATTATTTGCTTTAGGCTTACTAGATAATACTTGGAATTCTTGTGGCAAATTAAGTCAAAATCATTGGGAACTTTTTAAAGAAAAAACTTGTTATTCTCTAGCATTTGGGCTTGGCTTAGAATATTCTTATTATAAGTATTACGAAAAAGAGTACCCAAATATTCCAATAATTAAAATGTAATATATTTACAATTATAATAAAGTGTGACAGAGATAATTAGCCTGTGAGATTATGGCAATAGTCCAAGAGACTTTAAACTAGGAGGAAATTAACATGGCAGATTCAAAAGTAGTAACAACATTAAAGCAAACAAACAGAAATTTTGAGGTGGTAGGAACATTATTAGAAATGAATTTAGAGTTAGAAACAGATAGAACAATTACGTTAAATAATGGTACAAAAGTTAAAGGCACAGCGATACATGGTGAATTTGGCAAACCAGATATGTTGGTGGAAGTTAATGGTGAACCAATTCCTGTTAAACTTATGTGGACAAATTCTATTAATAAAGACGGTAAGCCTAATACTAAAAATTATAAAGCTATGGAAACTATTATGAATGAATATACGCCTAAAACTAAAGCTACGGCAGAAAAACCTGCAAATAGAGTTAAAATTACGGGTATGGTTGGATTGAATGAATATGGTAAAGATGATGATTGGAAATCACACTTTGAATTAACTGGTATGAATTGTACTAGAAACGTTAAAGACGATGGAAAAGATGTTGCTTATGCTAAACTTATAAGTGGCGTTATTAAGAAAGTTGTTCCAGAAACTATGAAAAAAGGTGATGATGTAGAAGAAACTGGAAGAAAGATAATTTCCTTTTATATTTTTGATAAAACAGGCAAATTACTACCATTGTCGATATATGTTCCAGAAGATTTAGTTGATGGTTTTGATGGGCAAGATTACAAAAATGGAGATACAGTTGATTTTGATGTTGATATTGCGACTAAGACTATTGGTGGTGGAAAGAAAGTAGCAAAGTCTGGTTTTGGTAAAGCTAAAGATAATATTACCAACAGTTTCACTATCCAAGAAATGGTATTAACTTATGGTTCTGATGCTTTTGAAGATGATGATGTTAATAAATATGATTTAAAATTGGTAAAAATTGCTGAAGGTGAAAGAGTTACATTGGTTGAAAATGGTATTAAAGAAGCTAAAGAAAAGAAAGCTAATGGTGGTGGATATACAACTACAACAAGTAAAAGCAAGGGGTTAGGTAAACCTAAAGATATAAAACCTTCAGTTGGGGAAGATTTAGATGATGAGGATTCACTCCCATTTTAATCCATTGATGTAAATATTTATATCCAATTATAAAGAGTAGGTCGCTCGGTTATCTACTCTTTATAATGTTAATAGAGAAACAATTAATTGTATAATTATAGTATAACCAATGATTAAAAGTTTATACATTTAGATTAAAATAAAAGTTTAAGAGGAGATATAAAATATGGCAGATGTAGATAATATATTAAAAGACTTGCTAGAATCTAATACAATAGTTGGTGGTCTTGAAGGGCAAAAAATCCTACTATATGGTGGTGGTGACACAGGTAAATCAAGTCAATCTGCAAAGTTTAATAAACCATTTTTACTAATGACTGAAAGTGGTGGAAACGCTTTAAGATGTCCTAAAAAAGCAATTAATAAATTTACAAAATTTAAAGAGTGGGTTGAGTTATTAACTAGCGATAAAAGCTATGATAAATTTTATAAGGAAATTAGAACAGTAATAATTGATACGGCAGAAAACTTAGTCGATTTATCAGAGCAAGCAACTTGTGCTGAATTTGGAGTAAGAGATTTATCTGAAATACAGGGCAAGCAAAATGGTTGGAAAATATCACGTAGGGACTTCTCAATGCAAATTAACAAATTAACTTCAAGTGGGTATACGGTTATATTTATAGCACATGAAGAGGAAGTGGAAAAAGTTGATGAAGAGACTGGTGAAATTATTGTTTATAAACAACCAAAAGGGACAAGTAATGAAAAATCATCAATGCGATTAATTCGTGATTTATGTGACTTTACAATTTATCTAAAGGCAAACGGTGTTGACACCGAGTCTCAAAAAACTATTCCATCAACGGCTATTTGCAAAGAAACTAAAAGAGTATTTGCTAGAAGTAGATATAGCTGTATGCCAACATTTGTTAAACCCTTTAATGCAAAAAATATAATTGAAGCTATGGAAAAAGCTATAATTGATTCGGCAGAAATAGAAGGTGGGGGATTATCTACATTCGTTAAGCAAGCAGATGATTATACGCTACAAGAATTAATATCGTTAATTAAACCTTATTTTTCTAGGTTATATAAGCTTTATCCTCAAAATGTAGAAGATATTGTATCTAATCAATTAAGCGATAAAAAAATATCAAGTGCTACTGAAGATGATAAAGTTGCATTAGAAGTTATATATGGAAATTTAATAAGTTTAGCTTGTGATAGAGGTATAGTAGTAGAAACAGAATAAGTAACCAAATTATCCCAAGTAAAATTAAATAGGTTTTACTTGGGAATTTTCATATAAATTATAAATTTTAAAGTAGGTGAACAATCATAGCAGGCAGATTACCAAAATGTAAAATATGTAAATGCGATATAGACAAGTTAACAGCCACAAAGGTAGCCACTAGATACATATGTCCCAATTGTATAGGCGACTATTTAAAACAGCAAGAGGAGGCTGATATTAAGCTTAAAACGGATTATATTCAATTGAAAGATTACATTCAGTTTTTATATCGTTCAAATGGAGATGAGCCTAATTGGGGATTTGTAATTAAACAAGTTGAATATTATAAAACTGAAAACGATTGGAAATACATGGGAATGTTGTTAGCTTTAAAATATTATATTGAGATTGACGAAAAGAAATTTGACACGCAATACGGATTAGGTGGAATAATTCCTAAATATTATGAAATAGCAAAGCGACATTTTATCAAAATTAAGGAATTGAAAAGGGAAGTTAAGGATTTAGTTATAGATGATACAGTTAGAGTGGTTAAAGTTAATATAGGAAATAATAGGGGAAAATATAAAGTTAAGGAGTTGGAGTGATTATGGAAAATAAGCCGATTAGGCAATGATTGATTATTACAATTCAATAATAATAAATATAGATGTGGAATCAGAAAACTTAAATGAAAAAGAATTAGTAAAATTAATTGAATTAGTAGACAATGTAAAACCAACAAATAATATAATATAAAAAAAGGGGATTAGAATAATTATGAAGTATAAAAAGAAACCATTAGTAATAGAGGCATTTCAATATGATGGAGATTTAATGGGTAGTGATGGTAATTATTATGTGCCTATTTGGGCGGTAAAGGCATTTACTGGAGGGGTATTATTTTATGGTAGCGTAGAAGATAAAGAACCATGTGACCTATTCATTAAAACTCTTGAAGGTAATATGTTAGTAAATGTTAATGATTACGTAATTAAAGGAATACAAGGTGAATTATATCCATGTAAGCCAAATATATTTGAATTAACATATGAATTAGTAGAGGACTAATCAATAGTATCTAATAATATAGACAAACATATACGATAGTGGACAAATATCTATTGTATATGGACTATTGATTGGTTTCAAGCCTAAGTGATTGCATCTATTGAAAAATATGTTGCAAATATGAACTATGTTATATAGTAAGGTAAAGACACACCTTTAAATGCAATCGTTAGTTTGAAGCTCTGTGAGTGCCAACCAAGAAACATTGCTAATGTCCTGCAATGATAACAGGGAAACACATGTCCTCTATACGACTTTGGCAAAACGAAAAATTCTTCGTAAGAAAGGATGGTTAGAGATGACCGAATATTGTTTTGTAGTAGATGTTAAAAATAAAACACTAGCACCAACAAAAAGAAATAAAGGATGGTACTTGATTAGAAAACAAAAAGCAATTTTATTAAGTAAATATCCAATGGTAATAAAATTAAAAAAAGAAATTAAAGATAAAACAAAAGACGACGAAAGTCATTTTGTTTTAGGAATTGATGACGGTTCAAAACATGTAGGCTTAGCTATAATCCAAAAATGTAAAACTAAAAATAAAGTAGTTTTTAAAGGACAAATAGAATTAAGACAAGATGTTAAACATCTAATAGAAGTTAGAAAAGGTTATAGAAAATATCATCGTTATCACAAGAGGTATAGGCAAGCTAGGTTTAATAATCGAGCGTCTTCAAAACGTAAAGGCAGAATTGCTCCAAACATAAAGCAAAAACGTCAATCTACTTTAAGAGTAATTAATCGTTTAAATAAATGGATTAATATTCAAGAATTTTGGTTAGAAGATGTGATGATAGATATTCGTGCTTTGACAGATGGATATAAGTCTTACTCTTGGCAATATCAAAAGTCAAATAGATTAGATGAAAATATTAGAAGGGCGGTAATACTACGTGACGAATGTAAATGTATGGAGTGCAATAAGAGTAATACAACTTTTGAAGTTCACCATATAAAAGCAAAACGCTACGGAGGTTCTAATATTTTAAATAATCTTATAACTCTTTGTTCTTCTTGCCATCAAAAAACAGAAGGAAAAGAAAAACAGTTTGAAGAAAGATATTTTAAATTAATTAATGGTAAAAACGTAAGACTAGATTATGCACAACATGTTATGCAGGGTAAGACTTATCTTAGAAGTGAATTGTCTCAATTAGGAATATTAAATCTAACTAATGGTGGAGATACAGCTAATAAACGTATAGATTGGAATATTGAAAAATCTCACATGAATGATGCAATCTGTATAACAGGATTAAAACCAGATATAATAAACGTTAAAGAATGGATTATTAAACCAATGAGAAGAAAATCTAAAGCAAAAACAAATAACATTTTAGGAATAAAACATAGAGATTTGGTTTCCTATACTTATAAGAATGGTGAAACACATGTTGGATATGTAACAGCATTATATCCAGAATTAAACGCTTTAAATTTTCAATCAAAAACAAAACATTGTAAAAAAGTAAATGCTAAAAAATGTAATTTACTTTGGAAATATAATAAAATATATTGGTTAGACGTTGTATGATTGAGTATGTTTGTACACGTTTGACTATATTAAAACAAGGAGAAATAATTATGGATACATTAGAATTAATAGTATCATTAACGAAATTGGTTACTAGAGAAAAAATATATAAAGAGTGGTATGAGGAAGAAAAAGAGAGATTGCAAAATATTGAAGATAAGGAAACTTGGGTATATGTAAAAGAAAGGGATAATTTTTATAAAAGCAGAATACCAACTAATGCTAATACTAATGATGCATTAAAGTTAATATCTAGGTTAAGTAGACAGTTGGTAAGATAAGGGAAGGGTAGGAGGTATAAAATTGTTAGAGGAAGAATCGCAACAGAATAAAATATCTCTATATGCCTATGAGTCCTCAATGTTCACACTAGGCTGTATTATAAATAACCCTAACATATTATTGGGTGGTAACTTCCCGATGGATAGGGACGATTTTAAGCCTTGTAGGCTACATTATGTATTGTTTGCGACAATGGAAAATTTGATTGTCAATCAAGGTGCGACTGAAATTGATGAAATTCTAATTCAGCAATATTTGGAAAAACACCCTACTGAATTAGAATTATTTAACGACAATTATGATTTCTTTGGTAATGTAAAAGGATTGGCAAAAGCGGGGAATATTAGCGTATATTGGGAAGAAGTTAGAAAGTTTAGCATATTAAGAGATTATAAAAAATTAGGATTGAATATACTGAAATTTTATGACGAAGGAAAAGATGAAAATGAACAAAGGATAAAATTGGGAAAGTTTAAATTAGACAAGATAGTTAATGAATTTGAAGGGCTATTGAATGGGATAAAAAAGAAATTCACTATTGATGACAGTATAGAGGAAATGAAAGCAGGAGAAGGTTTTAGAGAGTTAAAAGAATTATGGAAAATATCACCAAGTTATGGATATAACATGAGTTCCCCCTATGTTAATAGTATAAATAGAGGGTGGCAAAAAGGTGATTTAGTTATGTATAGTTCTGGAAGCGGTGGAGGAAAGACAACTTATGCGTCTGGGGAGTTGTGCAACGTATGTGCATCTGAATTATATGATAATAAATTAGGTAAATTCGTTAAAAATAAACAAGGAAAAAACAAAGGTTTATATATACTTACTGAAATGAATATGAAGACTCAACTTCAACCTAAATTTATAAGCTATATAGCCGATGTGGCTTATGATAAAATACTTGATGGCAAATATGAAGGTAATGAAGAGGAGCGAATTGATAAAGCAACAGATATACTTTTTAAAGATAGCGAAATTTATTTTGTAAATATGCCTAAATTTACCATTAGTAAACTAAGAGAAACAATAAGCTATTATGTTGCTACTTATAACGTAGGGTTTATAATTTTTGATTATTTAGCTGACAATAATATTGTAGGTGCTGAAATATCTAAAGCGTCTGGCGTTAATACAAGGCAAGATATGGTGTTGCTTACTTTAGCTGAATATCTTAAACGTTGGGCAGAAGAGTTTAATGTAGGTATGCTTACCATGTCACAATTAAACGGCAATGAAAAGGTTAATGAGATTGTCGATGAAAAATGTTTATTCGGTTCTACAGCAGTAAAAAACAAACTAGATTTTGGTGGTATAGCTATTGAGCCTCGTAAAAAAGAATTGCTTGAAGTAGAATCTTTAATTAGGAAGAAAGGTTTCGGAACAGACTTAGAAAATATACCAAATTTAGTCATGCATAATTATAAAGCTAGATTTAGTAAATATGGGCAAAACCTAAAAATATGGCGTAGGTTTGATTATGGAACTGGTAGAATTTATGACCTTTTTGTTACAGATAAATATAACAGTTTTGTAGATGTTGAAAGAACTATGATAGAAATAGAAGAGAATGAATAACAACAGAAAGGAAGAAATTAAGGTGAGTATATTAAAATTGAAAGAGTAATAGTGGAAAGAAAAGAATAATAAATAAATGGGGGAAATTAAATTGAGATATTTAGGAAGCAAGAACAAATTATCAAAAGAGTTAGCACCAATTATTCAATTATATATTACAAACGAAACTAATGGGTATCTTGAACCATTTGTAGGCGGTGCTAATATGATAGATAAAATAGTTTGTTGTAAAAGAATAGGTTGTGATATTCATAAAGAGTTAATAGCACTTTTAAAACATTCGCAATATAATTCAGATGAATTTCCAAATTTAATCTTAGAGGAAGAATATATAAAAGTTAGAAAAAATAAAGAAGATTACCCAAATTGGTATGTAGGATTAGTTGGTTTTTGTTCAAGTTTTGGTGCTAAATATTTCGGTGGTTATGCAAGAGATTCAAAAAATGATAATAGTGGGAAATGGTCACAAGGGGCAATTAAAAATTTAAAAAATCAAATACCGCAAATAATTGATGTATCTTTTCTAAATATGAAATTTCAAGATATTCCATTAGACAAAATCCATAACTATGTAATCTACTGTGATATTCCATATAAAGGAACTACTAAATATTCAGACCAAAATTTTCCATATGATGAATTTTATGATTGGTGCAGAAAACTATCTGTAGATAATATTGTTTTAATTAGTGAATATGATATGCCTAGTGATTTTGAATGTATATGGCAAAAAGAAACTAAAGTTTTACTAGATAGTGGAAAAGATAAAGGTGATAAAAACAACGTAAGAGTAGAGAAATTATTTATATTTAAACGTTAATTAATAAATAAATTAAGGGGATGATTCCCGTTGTTCCATAAAGTAAATACAAAAAAAAT
>JGI1221J13441_10000531_pt1 | contig 16966 bp, 16 predicted proteins | sample LakVidmifraction_4_FD_13441 | JGI IMG/M metagenome (IMG submission 13441) | reverse complement strand
CCAATGGATGATCCAACACTTTACGCTGGAGATACTATTTTGACTTATTCAGGGCATTATCTTAATGTCTTTGACCCCAACCCAGACCATATATGCATAGAGGATATTGCGCACGGACTTAGTCATATACCTCGATTTGCTGGGCAAACAAATAAATTCTTTTCTGTGGCAGAACATTCTTTCAATGTGTCCATAGCAGTATCTCGTCCTTTTTGTCTTGAAGGCCTGCTACATGATGCATCTGAAGCCTATCTGATGGACATCCCAAAACCAATCAAAAAACACCTGCCTGATTATATAATATTGGAAGATAGTTTAATGAGGGTGATTGCTACCAAGTTTGGAATCGCATTTCCTATAAGTCCAGAAGTGAAAATTGAGGATAAAAGACAGCTTGAATTTGAACACCTTCATTTACGTGGAAAGAAAGTTTCTTCCTATCCCACTTTAACTTCCGAAAATGCAAAAGAGCTTTTTCTAATGAGGTATAGATCAATTTTAAAGAAGGGGGTGAACAATGGCTAAGCTAAAACCAAACCAATTTATAACTAACGGCTATACCATCACAGAACGTCCAATCTTATTTCAAAAGGAAATGGTGGGTGCTAATATGGAAGATAGAAAAACGCAGACACGAAGATCTAATGGGCTGAAATCGATTAATGAATTTCCAAATTCTTGGAATAGAGAAAACAATCCAATTCAAAAAATATGTCGTTTTTTTGACGGTAATAAGGTTAAAAACCCAAATCCAATGCACATTTTTTTTGGGTTTAAGACTGACCTTAGTACTGAAAAAGAGAATATTATTATTACTAAATACATCAAATGCCCTTATGGTAAGCCAGGTGATTTGATTTGGGTAAGGGAAGCGTTTTTGAAACTTATACCCGATCATATAATAACGAGTACATACGCTTACAAGGCTGATTCAATTCCAGACACAGAAGAAATAAGGAAAGATTATATCAAATCAGGACTAAAATATCAATGGAAACCATCCATCCACATGCCTAAATCAGCATCCAGGATATGGCTAATGGTGGAAGACATAAGTGTGGAAAGGGTACAGGAAATCAGTGAAGAAGACGCTAAAGCTGAGGGTGTAAGGTATATCGAGGCAGATAACCTATTTCAGCGAGGGTATTTCAATTATGGAAGTCAAGATATAGATGAACCTAATCCTCCAAGTGCAAAATCCTCCTTTGAAAGCTTGTGGATATCCATCAATGGCGAAGAATCATGGGAATCAAATCCTTGGGTATGGGTGATCAAATACAGGATCCTTTCCAAAACGGGAAGGCCTGACAATGATATCATCCTAGAAAACCACCTAGAAATAACAGGAAAGGAGGGCACCAATGTTTAATAAAACATCCATTGAACTATTCCTTGAGGCCACAGATGCAATGAGGGACTTAAATGAAGCATTCGTAAAAATGGGATACTCACATCCAGAATCAGATTCCGGACATCTTATATCCGAACTGCCCATTACATTCAAAAAAGAAATGGTAGAGGCAAATATGGAAAATCGTAAAAGTCAGACTAGAAGAAATGTAAATCCTCAACCTGATAAAGGATTTAACCTTGGAACGTATGGAGGAATTCCGTGTATTGGTAATTTTTCATTATTGCATAGTTGCAAATCCGCGGAAGAATCAGCTTTAATCCTGAAAAAATTCAAGTATTCACCATACGGCAACCAAGGTGACCTACTATGGGTGAGGGAGACATGGAGAAAGGTGAATCAAATAATAGCCACCCCAGCTCCATCTAACTCACTAGATCACCCCATCAATCAATCACATATAGACTACAAATCCAATTGGAGCGATGGCATCACCTCACATCCAAAAAACGAAGGAATCTGGAAACCATCTATCCACATGCCTAAATCAGCATCCAGGCTATGGCTAATGGTGGAAGATATAAGTGTGGAAAGGGTACAGGGAATCAGTGAAGAAGACGCTAAAGCTGAGGGTGTAAGGTATATCGAATCAGATAACCTATTTCAGCGAGGGTATTTCAATTATGGAAGTAAAGATATAGATGAACCTAATCTTACAAGTGCTAAACCCTCCTTTGAAAGCTTGTGGATATCCATCAATTGCGAAGAATCATGGGAATCAAACCCTTGGGTATGGGTGATTCAATACCGGGTCCTTTCCAAGACTGGAAAACCTGACAAGGATACTATCCATAGGAATTATTTTGAAGTGACCGGAAAGGAGGCGATCAATGACACCTGAGGAATTAATATATGGGCGGGCCATAGACCAAGTGAAGGAGCTGAGGGACATCACTAATTCCACACTATTGGTACTTAAGTGCCGCCAAACGATAAAAAGAAACCGGATCCACTATCTAAATAAGAAGAAAAATGAACTCACAACTGCCTTCAACAAATCGATCACTGCCATCAACAAAGAAATCCGATCTACAGAGGTCTCCCGCACAGCAAAAAGACTGGGACCTGATGACGATAGAGATAGACCTACAGCAAGCTCATAACCGGCTCACNTGCATTCACAACCTCACCACATCCGAAATCGAAACCACCCAGCGAAAAATAAAAAGCTTAGAGAAAGATNTGNAAATGGTTAAATCTCTGGAGGTATGACACATGCTCCCTTATTTGCAGGAATTAATGGATTTGGGTTAGCTGCCGATAGGATGGGATTTACGCAGCCTTTTCATTGTGAAATANATAATTTTTNTCAAATNATAATNCAGCACTTATGGCCCCAATCAAAACCATACTATGATATACGACAAACAGACTTTACTATTTGGAGAGGAAAAATCGACGTCCTCACAGGAGGATTCCCATGCCAGCCCTACTCCACGGCTGGGAAAAGACTTGGCAAGGAAGACGCTAGACATCTCTGGCCAGAAATGCTTAGAGCAATTAGAGAGATTCGACCACGTTTCATCGTGGGCGAAAACGTTCCTGGAATCCTTAGTTGGAATGGAGGGCTGGTCTTCGAGGAGGTGTGCGCTGACCTGGAAGCTGAAGGGTACGAAGTACAACCGATTGTACTTCCAGCTGCAAGTGTCGAAGCTCCACACCGAAGGGATAGGGTCTGGTTTGTTGCCTACGCCAACAGTAATGGATACGAATACAGGGAGTTTGTCGAATATAGACGAGAGGAGGGAGAAAGCCAAAGCATCGAAAATAAACGGGAACGGGTTTGGAATAACAATACAGGAAATGATGCAGAGAGGCCTTTTACCAACTCCAGTAGCATCAATGGATGGAGCTTATGCAGACATGAAGCACTTATCAGGGGAGAAAACCAGAAACAGTGCTTCAATTGCGACATTAGCAGTAGGGGGATTTTTACCAACCCCACAAGCCCGGGATCAGAAGCATGGGAGCAAAATGGAGAGTGGGAGAATACAAAGGAAAATAGATCAGGGGTGGACAATAGACCTCAACGACCTTGCAACAAGTGGAATGCTACCAACCCCACAAGGGAAAACGGAGTTCATGGATTTGAAAATGCTACCAACCCCGACATCAAGTTGTCACAAGGGAGGATCTGTAAGAACAGATCCATTGAGACAGAGCGATACACTAGCTCATCACTTTGCGGAAACGCCTGGGGAAACTTCCCAACTCAATCCCCGATTTGTGATGGAAATGATGGGTTTCCCTACGAATCATTGCGACAGCGCATTCGAGAGGATAGTTTGGGACATCTATCAGAAAAAGAAATTGACGAAATCCTTTCAAAAGCGTTTAAGCGGTGGCGAAAAGAATCAATAATGGCCGGAGGGAATGCAATAGTAGAACAGGTGGCTTACCAAATATTTAAAGCATTGTCTTATGAATAAAAACTACAAGTATGCGCTTGAAAATGGGTCTAAGAAATACCATTGCCCGGGGTGTTTGAAAAAAACGCTGGTAAGGTATGTGTATGCTGGGACTAAGGACTATGTGGGGGATAACTTTGGGCGGTGCGATAGGGAGAATAGTTGTAATTATCATCTTGTACCAGAGTCTGAAAACGTCAACCCCCCCAACCCCCCAACTAAAAAAGCTCTTCCGGAGCCAAAAACGCTAAAACCAACCCCCGAATACCTCGTAAGTCTCAAAAATGCAAAGGGTGGGAATCTGGGTAAGTTCTGCATGGATACGCTGAAAATCACCAAAGAACATTTGGTGAAATGGAGCCTCTTTTCAAGCTGGAAGTTTGATACCTTCGGTTTGTACAATTCCAAGAATGAGGCCATTAACGTAAAGTTTGTGGTCTACACCAAAGAAGCCAAACGGGACAAGTCCGAAAAGGAGGATGGTTCTCCTGCCTACTACCCGCACTACCTTGGGAGGTCTTACCTCAAAAAACAGGGGATCCTTACTGATGCCAAACTGCTGGAAGATTGGCAAGACCATTTTCACTTTGATCGATGCTTCTATGGTGCGCACCTATGGGATGCAGCCAAAGACACCTGCATGGTAGAATCCGAAAAGACGGCCTTGATTGCTGCATGGTTTTTCCCATCTGTGAATTGGTTGGCCACTGGTGGGTCTAATGGGATGATGTATGATCAGTTTCAGATCTTCCATGGGTACAAAGGCCGGATCTGGAATCTGGTAGACAATGATCCTGCAGGTTACCAAAAATCGAAGACCATACAGTGGCTTGACTTGCTTGCAGACATGCGTAAGGATCCGGAGGAAATAATGTCTGTAAACCTGTGGCCTGACAAGCCAGAGGGCTGGGACTTGGCTGATGCGATCATCTATGACGAATACCGAGATCGTGATCTATTTGCCAAAGCGCTAAAGGAAGCTAAGGATTGCCGGATGGACTATGATATCGATAAGCAGACCGGAGAGGTGACCGAGAAGCCAATAGCCAGAAAGAAGGTAGACGAAAAAGAACTGAAGCGTGCCATACAAGTGGGTGAGCGGATCTACCTCGGGAAAGTCAAGCTAATGTTACAGGATGGTGTAAACAATTTCACCATGATGGAATCACTGGCCTACTTTGGAGAAAAGGGACGGAGCATTGCCAAAAAGGTATGTGTGGTGGTGGGGATGGAAAGCGACGTCGTAGACCCACTTTTTAATATTGGGATTATAAGTCCACATGAGGATGCTAGCTACTTCTTTGCTAAGGCGAAAAGTGCCGGAGTGGAAACGCGCTATATCAAGACTGCTAGATCGGAAGCTGCAGAGGGCGCTGAGGGGATAGATGCCAATGACATTTCTGTCACTTGGCCTGATGGAATGGAAGAGCGCGAGGAATTTGACTATGTCGCACTTATGAAGGAAGTGGCGAAGTACCACTTTATTGAGTACAAAAATTGCACTTGGTATGCGAAATACTCAGGTAGTTCTGATTCGGGAAATTATGGGCTGAAATTTGATAAGATTAGCAATTTCACAATCAGGCCACTGTACTTGATCAAGTCCAAAACGGAGCCTAAGAGGTTGTTTGAGATCAAGAATATTTTTGGCATCAAATACATTATAGACATTCCTGCCAAAGCACTGGTGAGCATGACCGAGTTTCAGGTTTTTTGCGAAGGTCAGGGAAATTTTCTTTTTGAAGGCTCCAAGGTGCAGTTCACCAAAATCAAGCGAAAGCTCTATGACAATACCAAGGATGCCAACGAGGTGAAGATGCTGGGGTGGCAAGATGAGGGATTCTATGCCTTTGCCAATGGTGCATTTCGTAAGGGTCATTTTGACAAGGTAGATACCTATGGTATTATCCACCATCTGGTGGAGAAAAACGAAAAGGAGGCTGAGGAAAAGTATTTCTTCATTCCGGCCATGTCGAGCATTTACAAGGATGAGGATGGATCGTATGACAATGAAAAGAAATTTGTCTACGTCAATAGACCTGATGTGAAGTTTGCCGACTGGGCAAAGCTATTTCACAGGGTATATGGAGACAATGGAATGATAGGGATGGCTTACTATCTGAGTTGTTTGTTTAGGGACATGATTTATTTGCGGTTTAAATTTTTTCCCCATCAGTTTCACTTTGGCCCCCCTGGCACGGGGAAGAGTACGATGTGCTGGAGTATCCAATATATGTTTGGATTGGAGCGGAAGCCCTTTATGCTGAACTCTGGTACGGCGGTGGCTTTTCACCGTACATTTGCCCAGTTTCGGAATGCTGCCGTCTGGTTTGATGAGTATTCAAACGGATTGGACATGAAGCGGGTGCAGGACATCAAGTCGGCTTATGATGGTGCCGGTCATGTGAAGTCTGAGTGGAGCCAAAACGGTGGCACAAGCAATAGGACCAATACCACTCCTGTAGAATCTGGATGTAATATCTCAGGTCAGGAGCTGCCGATTGCTGACAATGCACTATTTAAGCGGTGCATCCTGCTGCAGTATTACCAGACGATATTTTCGGATGTGGAAAAGGAGCAACTAAGCATGCTACAGAAGCTGCAGGAGAAAGGCCTGAGCCACATCACCGGTGCCATCACCATATTTAGGGATAAAATGGAAAAGAACTATTTTTCCACATTTGACAAGGTGGAGAAAGAAATCCTGAATGCCCTTGCAGATGATGTGAGTATTGAGAGTAGGATTGTGAAGAATATATGTGTGATCGCTACCACCTTTCGCATCCTTAAGGATGAAATTGATTTTCCATTCTCCTGGGCTGAGTTTATGGATGTGATCATCAAGAGCGTCCGGACGCAGAATGCACTGATAAGCAATACCAAGGAGACGAATCAGTTTTGGGACATGGTGGAGTATTGCATCTCTGAGGGAGAGCTGAAGGAGGGTGAGGATTTTAAGATAGAAGATAAGAGCATGGTGAAAGTGACGATAGACCGAAAGACGGTGGAGCGAAACTTGGGTGCCATGCGTAAGGTGCTTTATATCCGGCTGTCTACTGCCCATCCCAAATACCAAGAAGCACTGCGCAAGCAGGGAGAGAAAAAGGGAATGGACAAGGGATCTCTGGCGCATTACCTGAGTCACAGCCCGGGATTTGTTGGCATGGTGAGCAGTACAAGATTTAAAAAGGGGGAGAAGAACTTTGCCAGCTCGGCTTATGCCTTTGAGTATCGGTACATGTCGGATGATGGGTACAACTTTGACAGGGCCAACTATGGTGAGGATGAAAATCCTGAGGACTCGGTGGAACACATTTTTGGAAAAAGCGAGGGGGGGAATAATGGAAAATTATAAAAATACAATGATTCCCGCAACCCCCATTTTCCTGTCCAACTGTTCCAACTGTTCCAACAAAATTAAAAAACCTTATATAAAGACTATAAAGGGACATTGTATCAAAAAAATAAGGGTTGAATTGTTGGAACAATGGTGGAACGTGTTGGAACGTGTTGGAACACGTTGGAACGGGTGGAACGGTGTTGGAACGGTATTTTGGTTAAAAAAGCACTCCTACAGGCTGGAATCGAAGAAAATTAGCTTTGTTGGAACATGTGGAACAGTTGGACAGCATATTGTGTGTTAGAAAAAAAAGAGGTAAAAATGATCGTAAATAGTCTATCTGGGGGTAGAACATCTAGCTATATGGCCGTTCACTACCCGACTGATGTAAATATTTTTGCTTGCGTTTGCATAGATTTTCCTAGTGCAGCACCAAAAGACCCTGCTGTTTTACGGTATTGCGAGGAAAAACTGAATGGTAATTTTATTGCTTCTAGTGAATCTGTAAAGACTTTAAAAGTGCTGATGCTTTTGGAGCAGAAAATAGGAAAAGAAATAGTTTGGGTAAGGGGTATATCCTTTGATGAATTAATAGATCGTGAAAAATTTCTTCCAACTTGGGCTCGAAGATTTTGTACCACTAATTTAAAAATATTGCCGATTTTTAAATACTTGTATTTTAAATATGGAGTGGTTAGAGAACAGATTGGATTTCGGCTTGATGAAGCTCATCGGGCTTATAAAAAGGAACATGAGTTATCTATAATTGAGGTATATGACTTATTTGGAGACATTCAAGAGGTAAAGAATTATGTTAAAAAAAATCACAGGAAAACTAAAAGCATCATTAAGGATTATCCTATTAGTACAAATATTTTTGGATCCAGAAGAAACAACCTTATAGATATTCACTGGGCGGATAAGGAGTATCCTATGATTGATGATTTGATTGAACATTTGGTTGTCTTAAATTATTGGAAAGGCTATTCAGAATTTGATTTTCCTATCGAGAGCAATTGCCAAGGATGTCCAAACAAAAATTCCATAACAATAAAAAATCAATTTGCTGTAGAACCAGATGTCATGAATTGGTTTGCCTTGCAGGAACATAAGGAAAAAATAAAATCAACTTGGCATGACGATAAAATAAGATATGACCAAAAAAGGGAAATGAATTTCACTGATTTGATGGACTTACAGTCTGAAAGTTGTAATGATGGAGGATGTAATGATGAATAAGGAGTACATAAAAATCAGCATAAAACGGGTTGAAAACGTCCGGCAGCTGCAAGAGGATACCAGCTTGGGTTGGAAAAGGCGTATGGGACAGCTCTATTATCAAGAGCTGGAAGACGGAAATTTCGTACCAAGGGTGATCAGTGACCGGACAAATGGAAGCTGGATCCAGAGTATGATAGCGTCAGGTAAACTATGGATCCCAGAGGAAGGGTGTGTTTGTGAGAAGGGGTAATTTTAATTGTTAATTGTTAATTGTTAATTAAAAAAAAAATGATCAATCGGGAGGATTTAGAAGATGCGAAAAGTAGTTATTCTCCTGCACAGAAGAGGAGGATGAAGTGGATAGTGCTGGTGGTGCTGGTGCTTATAATTATTAGTTGTTAATTGTTAATTGTTAATTAAAAAAATATGGAAAACTTAAAAATGACAGAGAATCAAGTATTGGAATTAGGGTTTGGGATAGATATGGAGTATGCACATGATCAGTTTGTGACTAGGCGGTATATTAAGGATATGCTGTCAGTGGAATTCACCTATGAGGGTGAGGATCTGTTAACATGTGAAGTCACTATCCAGGAGGTCAATAGCCATCCGGTATCTTTTATTGAACTGAAGCTTCTAGATGAGATAATTAATATGGGGAAGCCAAATTTGGAGAGAAAAAAGGGATACCTGCGAGTAAAAAAAAGCACTCTTAAATATTATAAGTCCCTATAAGTTCACTGTTGAATTAAATGAGTTTATAAACAAACTTGCTAATTAAAAAAATGGAAAAATTTAAATCAAAGGATGAGTTGATTGAGCGGGTTTTTTGGTTGCATTGCCAAAACCTGAACGGTAGAGAGAATGCAGAGGAGGCTTTTAAAAAAGGAATAGAAGCGACTTTGGAAGAGCTTGAGAAATTGAATGGTAGAATTTTAGAAATGAAAGAACCACCAGTTCCGAAAATAGAAGCAGGACCAGCCCCTAAAAAAATAATAAAATGGAAAAAGCAAAATATTTAGCAAGAGAGATTCAAGAGGAATCAACGGAAAGAACCGAAACACATATGGATGGGCTAAAACCAGCTATAAACAACCTACTGCATACATACCTACCTGATAATATTACAATTGGGGATTCGGAAACTATTGCTATGGTAATAAATGAGATGGTCTGGAATCCAAATGATTTTGTACGGGTGATAAAGAGTGATTGTTAATTTTTAATTAAAAAAATGGTAAATTTCAGCATTTAAACGACTAGACTATGGCTAACGGAGATATTTGGAATCCAAAAACAAGAATGTATGAATCAATTGAGTATAAAAAACCTGATAAATCACCTGTATCGGTGTTTACTGCTCGTTTTTGCTTTGTATGTGGTTCAAAACTGAAAGATGCTGAACATGATTGGATTCAATGCTCATCAGAAGATTGTGGTGAGATGTTTAGGATAAATAAGGACAGTGAGGGTAATCGATATGTATTTATGTTGAGAACTCCTTTTACTCCCAAATGAGAGGTAACAACCGGATAAAGTGCACTGGCGGATTAGTAAATTAACCATTAACCATTAACCATTAACAATTAACAATTAACCATTAACAATTAATAATACGATTCCCCAACTTTTTGTTGTGATAAACATAACTTTAGGTTGGGTTTATTTCTATTCTCCCTATCTTGAGACTTACCAAACAGCTGTCTTTTGATAAATCTATCGATCCCCATAAGGCCTCATCTAAAGAAATACCTTCAGGACTTCTACGACACCCCTTACATTCTCTCTCAAAAGGATGACATGGGGGTATTTCTATACCACCTGCTGAGAAGGCGAAAGTTTCGTGATGCGAAATATTTCAATACTTCTGGCCTCACGGATAGTCTGCATGTCAAGATATCGTACAGATTCACATTTGACCGTGGATGTGTGCACATGAATGCCTACCAGACGCATATATTTAATCTGTATCTGGAAAAAGTAATGATGCGCCACTGCATAACCTGGATCATGGCTGCGGAGATGGCAGCCATGAACAATAAGCGAGCGATAATAATGTGGATAGAGAAATATGAACTGGATGAAGGATCGGTCGACTGGTACGATAGAATTAAGAAAAGCTACTTTAGGCACCGGAAATCCAAAAAAAGCCGAAAAACAGCCGTGCAAATTGTCCCCCGATAATTGAGCGTTAATATTAACCTTTGGGTATGGATCTTATCTTCCCTGTATCCGGAGACAACTATGGAGGGGTGGACCGCTTTTGGTTCATCCATGAGGAGGATATTTCCCATACTGACTTTTATGGCCGCATCATAGCCAAGGCTGGATCTTTTTGGAATCTGGGCAAAACCACGAAATATACCCTTGACTTATCTATCAAAGCCCCACCGCTGAGATCTGGCACTGTATACAATATATCGCTTGTGGGTAAGGTGAAGAAATACAGGCCAGACCTAGAGAGCACACTCGAACCGATGAGAGGCGAACGGTATGCCGTGCTGGTGAAAGACAAGAACGGATATATCTACCAGCTGGGCTACCCAGACGAACTGCTAACCTTCCGGACGGATCAAGGTACCGGCGGTCTACCCTCTGAGAACAACGAATATAATTTTACCCTTGCCGGAGATACCAAGTACAAGCCACTGCCATGGTTTGGTAAGATCGATGTAAGTGAGGGTACTCCCTCAGAGCCGGAGATAGGTGTACCGGTATCTTTTTATAAAAATGGGACCAAGGAGGGAGAGGTGGAGCCAGGGGGAAGTATTCTGCTTACTTCGGACTTTACTTCTGAGATGCTATTTACCAAAACGGTAACCTTGCCAGAAAACACTGCCCCACTAGGGGCTTTTCCTGTTCAGGTTTTTTTCAATGGCTCCCCCATGCAAGTAGTGCCTGCAGGATCTGACTATAATGTCACAAGTGAATTCACCTTTAATCATCAAATCACGCAACCATGAGCAACTTCCAAAGCTGGAATGATATCAGCGATTATATAAAGAGTGTAATGGTGCCAGGCAAGCTTGGCAATACTACTGTAGAAAAACTAAGGAGTGCATTCCTGGCCATTACCAGTAATATGGCCGTGGGAGGAATAGATCCTGCCGTGGATGCTACATGGAAAGTGGGTGTAACCTATGCGAGAGACACTCAGCCGGTCCTATGGCGTGATATGTGGCTCGTGAGTAATGTCACCAGCAATCTAGGTATAGAGCCTGTGACTGCTCAGGGGGTGATAAATCCCACATGGAGGATAGTGGGCAGCAGTGTAGGAAGTGGGATAAGACCATGGGGAGCTATAGTGTATCCAAACGTGATGGAAATCGTATTTAGTGCCGATTCGCTATACTACCTGGATAGAGATGTGGTGGGGATTGATCCATTCTTAAGTGCTGACTTCTCTACAGAGCGATCTGAGGGGAAGTGGGTAAACTTCTCAAATGCGGGGTACCAGATGGTGGGGACGTATGCTGAGTTTAGTACACTTTCTGCCACAGACACCTTAATACCTGGGCTAGAATATTTAATAACGGACTACTACACCAGGCATGGGCTGGTGAATGATAGTGAGGTGATACACAATGGAGATGAGGAACCTATCATAATAAGAGCGATAAGTTCAAATTCATTTTCAACAAAAGCAAGATCGCTGTATTACACTACTCATGAGCTTGAATATGATTTCACGAATATAAGAGTAGAGACAGTGGCGTATAATACAAGGCCCGGGCTGATAAAAGGCCGAATAGATCCAACATTAAAAAAGAGGTGTGATTTTGATTTTTTAGGCTGCGCCTCCAGACATTTCAAAATTACAGGAAAAGTCTATCAGGCCATTACTAAAAGTGACGACAGTACGCTGGCCGTCACGATTGCTGGTAATATACCATCGCTATCGAATCAGAGAAGGTATGAAGTAAGTTTTGCGACGATGACCCACACTGAAGGTCAGAAGACGATAGAAATTACTTATAACAATGGCGTGGTGACGAAGCCACTAAAATACTACCTTGAGCAGAGTAGTGATGGAGAGATACCAGTAGATTACCTCTCTGAGAAGAAAGGAACGATGATCTACAATCCTGAGCTTGATGCTTATGTGCTGATGTCGTTCATAGACATCGGGAGTGATCTGATAGGTACTTATAGTGCTTCGCAGAAAACAAACTTCACGATTCAGGGGATTACCTTTATAGTTGATGGGGCTGATTTTCAGGATCTGAACGTATTCCAGGGGGATTCCTACAATGTACACCTATCTGGAGAGCCTGGTAAGAATCTTCCAAGTTCTGTTTTTATGGGAGAAGCAAAAAATATTCATATTCCAGACCATACGAAAAAATCAGTTTGGACAAAAAATATAAATGGCTTTCGGGTTGGGGCTTATGTAGAATCTTCAATTATAGATTCCCCTGAATGGAATCACAATACCGAAAATCATATTTACGGGACTATTCTATTAAATTCTGGATTTACTGCTTATCACGTGGATCATAGTTTCCAGACGCTATCAAGGTGTATTATCACGCCTAGTGCCAATATGACGCTGGGTGCATTGGACTTAGTTACCATCATCTTGCAAGCGGGGGGAGGTATGACCGCAATGAGTACCATCCAGCAGACGAATATGTTTTTGACCGGGTTGAATATAGGTTCGGTGCCAAACAATTTTATTATTACTGCCCCTATTTTTCAGACTTTGCTAGGGTACTTCGATGCCAATAACCTAAAAATAGACAAGACGCTTAACGGTAAAACGATCTATACAAGGGATGCTGAGGTAGATAATGTATTGGGAAGGACGTTGGTAGACGTTCTGAAGTTTAAAAATATGCCTGCTACCACCACGGCCCCTACTACACCTATAGCTATAGATGAAAATGGTAAGGTGGTAAAAGGGGATTCGATATTTAGTGAAAAGAATTTCGACACCATAGCCCTTAGGGATGCCTATGAAGTTACAAATTTGCCTTTTCAGGCATTTGTAGAAAACGATGGAGATGGTAAGTGGGCTAGCTATAAGGCTACATCCATAGGTGTACCGGCTACCTATATGAAAATAATGGATCAGGATCTTTTTGGGGCGATAATGACTGCTGCCCAGATAGCGACTGCCTATGAGGGTTATCTGGATGTGGCTCGGTTTACTACTGCTCTACTTACGAAGTTGACTGGTATAGAACCATTGGCTGAGGTGAACTTTACGCCTGCCGAAATAGTGGCTGAACTGGTGAGCATAACTGATGAGGCGGATAAGCTTCCAAGAACGGCTTTTCAAGCTACTTTATTTTCTGATCAATTTGAGATTAACGAGGTGACCGGAGCTATAGATGTAGCAACTAATGATAAGCCTATTAATAATAGTTTGGATTTTTTGACCTCTGGGACTATTTATAACTATATCAAAAAGCTTTACGCTGGGTTTGCACCCGTTTTTTCTAGGACCGGGGATACGAAGGAGTTCAAGATGAGGAGGATTATAGGAAAGAATGGGGTGTTTTATGCTTGCAGTTCGGATGGTACCTCTTCTCGGTTTTATACTTCTGTTGATGGTAAATTTTTTGTGCCTGGAGGTGACACAGGTGTCTTGCCTTTCTACGCTATGGACATTTCTTATTCGGGGACTATTATCATAGCAGGGAGGGATGCAGGAACTGATACTATTAGAAGGAGTATCGATGGGGGGATATCTTTCTCAATTATAACGATCACCCCGAGCGTCAAAATAACAGGATTGGTATTCGTTGGTGCTGGTAGATGGGTTGCTTGTGGATGGGGTGGTAAGGTTATTTTTTCTACCGATGATGGATTGACATGGACAGAATCAACCGTTGTCGCACCTGTATCCGGTGTATATGCTTTTCAGGGCATTGCCTATGGTGATGGGATGGTGTTTACGGTAGCGAATGATGGTGAAAATCGCGCACAAATATCACTCGATTTTGGAGCTACATTTCAGGATTTCGCATTGGGTGCAAATAGAAGTTTTGCAGGTACGGGTTATTTTAAGGGGAATATTGTTCTACGGCGTACCGGTAGTGGGTCAACTGGAGGCTATGTGACTGTTAGTCCAGATAGGGGTATTTCGTGGGCTGAAAAATTATTCCCTACAAATACTGCTCTGTCTATATCTGGAATGTCTGTGATAATGGATTATCTGTATTTGTACGGGTCGAACGGATATATGATTAAGACCGATGACCTTGAGACTTACGAGGAGGTGATTAGCGGTACTACTAATACTATTTCCGCTATGGCCGTTACCTACCAAAATGGTAGACCTGTGATTATGTTCGCCTGTGATACAGGCACAGGAGATAGAATATTTAGCACACTACCATGACATTTGAACACCCAATAACACATACTGAAGACATCAGGACTCTTCAGGATATTGCTAATTCTGAGCTTCCTCATCACCAATATTATGCCGTTCCGGCTAATTGTGTGGATGGGGACAACGTAGGCAAGGTTAATTTCCTGTGGAGCCATCAGAAGTTCTATAATAGAAGGTTTGGAGCAAATTTAACGGACGCTTCTTATTCGTTTGAAATCGTGTATCAGAATGTTGACAATGCGTTTTCTATCTCCTCAACTGGGGAGCTAATAATAGAAGATGCGAGCCTTTTCACATCTACAAGACTGCTTACGGTCAAAATATCCGTATCAGCGGATTACTGGGAGGAGACATTGTGTAAGGTGGAGCGGGTACCTGTAGCCGATTGTGTGTTTTTTGATTCGTCAGTTACGGGTGCAAATGGGTCTGGTACACGATCTGATCCATACCGAGGTTGGGGCAATCATTTTTATGGAGGAGACTTAATCACTTACGGAACGCCAGGAAAACATTATTTTTGGAAACGAGGACAAACACATGCGGATTGGACAAAAACAAGAAACCCTTTGATTGATGGGGAAAGGCCTCCTTACATTACGTTAGGAGCCTATGGTGCTGGGGATAGACCAATAATAAACGGGAGTACTCTTGCCAATCACGAAAGGTTCTGCGACATCTCGGACTCGAGCCTGTATGGTACTAACGAGACAGGAATCGAGTCACCTGAAAAAGTTGCTTACAATGTCCGGATAATGGATATAGAAACAACTTGTGACGATACTGCAAGTTGGTATCCCTATCAAATCGGCATGTATGGTAAAGGATGTCGTTTTTACAGATTGAAATGTAGCAATCTCTCTACTTGGGAGGATGGGTTTTTCTGGGCAAGAAATAGCCCGGGGTTGCCTGGAACTGGAAAAATAGAGGCGATTTTTCAGGATATCGAAACATATAACAGCAAGTACCGGGCGATTAAGCTTGAAGGTGGTGAGGTGGTTGGTCGGAATTTCTATTGCGAAACGCAGCTTGATGACACAGAGACCCCGCTATCTGCTGCTAATGCCCCGAACGTGGACTTGAAATACGGTGTACAGATCGTGAAGGATAATCAGAGAGGTCTGGGCATGCAGATACGGGCCGAAAACCACAATTATGAGTGGTTCTACCTTAAGGGCTACAGGGACGCTATGAACCCTTACAAACACAGCGCTCACAATGGGTTAGATGATACCTTTCGGCCAAAAAACAGCCATTTCAAAAACATAATTATTGATGGCTGCACGGCTTCAATTTGCGGATTTGTTTCGGGGGGTGGGAATAGAAATCCACAGAACATTAAGTTCATCAATATTGATGTAGTAAACTCTCCAGGAGCTATTGGAGGACTGAATGTGAATCAAGGAGCTGAAGGCACTGTAATAGAAATGTGTAACCTGGGAGATAGTGCAGGTGTGAAAATAGCTGCTGATACCGTAGGTACAGAAATAAGGAATTGCACCGTGCCAGGTTCGATAGATAGGGTTGGGAATGCTACGATTACAAATTCCGTATATGGAAGCCTGACAGGAGTAGGAACAGGAACAATTACAACTAGCTTGACACCTTTGCTTTCCGCGTACTTCCGTGACATGGCTGGTAAGGTGTATAAGCCTGTAGAAGGTTCTGCGCTGCTTGGCGCAGGGACTGACTTGTCTTTATCACTAGATTTGGATGGTAATTTGGTATTGGATATTCCTGCAATTGGGTGTTATGAGTTGGAGATTGGAGATGTGGAAAAATACAGTATATCGCTGTCAGTATATCCACTAGGATCTGGTTCGGTGACCGAAATAACCACTGGGCCGTATGCTGAAGGTGATTCTTTCGAAATCATAGCGGTAAGTAATGTAGGAAAAAGATTTATAAACTGGGAAATTTATGGATCATCATTTTATTTTGAACCTTATTACGTAGGCACGATGGGTACTGAGAACCTTCCGTTGACTGCTCTATTTGAGGATGATCCAAATTATGTCCCAGCAATGACACCGAGGGGTATAAGGTTTGTTAGCCTGGTTGAGAGATACGGTAATGCTGTATATGATGCTTACACTAGGGCAAAGGCAAATAATGGTGTAATGGGAGCTTCGTTAATGGATGTGAAGTGGCTGTCAGACCGGCTCCTTAGGCACGATTGGGACATGGCCAATGTACCTTTTTGCTATAAGGACAATGCGCTGTATAGCCTGGTGGGTCCCGATTTGATT
>JGI1221J13441_10000529_pt1 | contig 17006 bp, 16 predicted proteins | sample LakVidmifraction_4_FD_13441 | JGI IMG/M metagenome (IMG submission 13441) | reverse complement strand
GGACGCTTTAAATCACAAGCCCTCTTAGATGAAGCCGCATTAATCGCCTGTATGGCATATGTTGACTTAAACCCAATAAGAGCAAAGGCAGCAACAACACCAGAAACATCAGAGCATACCAGCGTAAAAATACGCATTGAAAGTGCCACTGCAGGTAAGCAACCGAAGCAACTCCTGCGCTTTTCAGGTAAATCAAAAAAGCACATGGCAAAAGGATTACCCTTTGCGCTTAAATCTTACCTTGAACTAGTAGAATTAACCGGGCGTTGTATACGCGAAGGTAAAGCAGGCTATATCGAAAGCAGCACTTTACCCCTGTTACAAAGAGTAAACATTACCCCCGAAAACTGGCTAAAACTCACCACACAATTTAGTCGCGTATTTCATGGTGCAGTAGGTCGCCCAGCGTCACACGAAGGATACTGCGAACACCTAAACAGAAAGCGGCGCGCAAACGTTAGTAACTGCGAAAAACTACTGGCTTAAAGCGTTACTTCAAAAAGTTACCCGTTATTTCCCTTCACTGTGAAAGCACAGTATTTCGCATGCCTAAAAATGAATAAAAAGTAGGTAAAAACGATGTTATTTGAGCTAGCGGAAGCATTTTGAATATTTAGGACACTTTAAGCCAAACGATATTTATCTTAGTAAAAATTAAAGCGATTAATTATTAGAATGGGTGTCACATTAATTTTTTATTTGTCCTTACAATTTATTTAAGATATTTGCAGGGCTTTGTAAGCTACTGCTCTATTATCACTGCTGTACCCGAGGCGACAATAAACAACATGCCAGCTTTACCACCGCCTGATATTTCACTGTAGTCTAGGTCTATACCAATTACAGCGTTAGCGCCTAAAGAATAGGCTTCTTTTCTTAGCTCAGTTAAAGCTGTTCTGCGGGCATCTCTTAAAGTGTTTTGTATACTTTTATTTCTGCCACCAAAAGTATCACTGAGACTGGCTAATATATCTTTGAAGATATTCATCCCATAAACACACTCAGCAGTTATAACATCCAACCTTTTGAGTACTTTTAAATTTGATGCTGTTTCAGTAGTAAGCACAACTTCGTTAGGGCCTCTAATTACTTTAAAGTTTTTTGTAGTGAGGCTATCTTTTCTTTTTTCAATTTCGCTTAGGTTATTTTTTATTCTTTCATTTAAAGCTGAGAGTTTAGTATTTAGATATATATCTTTTGTAGCTTCTATCTTATGAGCAGTTTCTTTAGAAACACTCGTTAAATATTTACCATAGAAAAGGAGATCATAAGAGGAGTTACATTCAACAGTCCTCAAACCCGCTATACCATAGTCTTTTGATTTAAAGCTGAGTAGTACACTAGAGAGCGTAATTTCATTGTTGTTTACATCTAAAAGCTTTTCATTAATATTATTATTTATCGTTGTGTTTTCTTTGATGCCATGTTTTTTATACACACCAGATAAGCTATAAGTCGTGATTAAATTGCAAAGGAATTCATTCTTATAAAATATTGATGCGACACCTTTGTAACCATCTTTTTTTAGTGAAAAGCTGAGGTGCTCAATCTCATAAGTTGTTTCAGTAAAGTTATTGGTTAGGCCTTTGTCGTTTAAAGTCCATTCGGTTTTGGTATTTGAAGCTTTTGATTGTTGATTATCTGATAAAAACATAACCGTCCTTAGTAGTTTTAGTGTTATTAGAATTACAAAAGGCGCTAGCAAATTCAAGTCATTTAAGTTTAATTATCCATAGCCTTCTTATTGAACACAATTTTATGCCTAACTGAATCGCCCGAAATGATTGTAATAAAAGGAAGGGTATAATATGACCTTCTAAGGAGGATATATGAATACACAGCATAGAATTGATAACGATAAACTAGTATTTAAAGCGCTGGTATTAAAGCTTAATGAATCGCATAAATATAAAAACCCTAGCTACCAGTATTTAGTTAATCATTTAAATAACATAAACTTAAAAACTAGTTGGGGTAATACATGGACGCGTAAAAGCTTATTTAGATATTTACAAAGAAACGGGTTTTCGGGTGTATGGGGGCTTAGAAATAGCCTAGAACAATACAGCAAGCTAGCTAAATTTTTATAGGGTATTTTCCTACACCGTAGAAGGGGGATTCGCAACCAGTACGCGCAAGCAATTAAAGAGTTGAATTTTAATTCCCGACTATAAAAAAGAGTAGAGTGGCTACACATTGGCTACACGCAATGCGTTAGGCTAAAACGGAAGTCTTATAATTAGAGGTAAGGTATTGATTTAAATGGTCGGTATGGAGAGATTCGAACTCTCGACCCCTGCCACCCCATGACAGTGCGCTACCAAGCTGCGCCACATACCGACTGAGGTTGCAATAGTACGTGTATTTTTTTAAAAATCAATAAGCATTTGTTTGTTTGAGTGTTTTTTGCGCAAGCAGGCTGAAAATAGTTTCCTTGCGCAATTAAAAGTAGTTAAGCATGGCGCTAGTCTTTATTTAACCACAGTTTGATCGTGTTATACATTTCGTCTCGTAGTATTGGTTGCGCAGTTTTGTTAGGGTGCAAGTTATCGTTTTGCATTAAGTCGTTTTGCCCAGCAACTTTAAGTACAAAAAAGTCCATAAGGTAAGCGTTTGTATTTTTACTTACTTGTGTAAAACTATCGGTAAACATTTTACTGTAACGTGGCCCGTAATTTGGGGGAATATAAATTTCCATTAAAGCGCTGGTGGCATTGGCTGCTTGGCTTTTTTTGATTAATTCGGTTAAGTTAGCTTGTAGCTTACTCACCGGAAAACCACGTAAACCGTCGTTTGCGCCCAGCTCAATAAGTACATGAGTTGGTTGATACTGCGCTAGCAAAGCATCTACACGGCGCAGTGCGCCACCGGTTGTTTCGCCACTGATACTGGCATTAATAAGTTTGATATTACTTTGCTCAGCATCGTATTTATCTTGTAACAATTGTACCCAGCCTTGTTCTTGTTTAAGTCCGTAGGCTGCGCTTAAACTGTCACCAAGTATTAAAATGGTGTTATTAGCTGCTGCACTTAGTGGTTTGATAACTAAAAATAAAATGAATACAAAACGTAGGATTGAATGAGTCATATGTCAGCGCTTTCTCAATTAAATATAATTCAAGTAAATGGTTTGTCTAAAGTGGTATCTACCTTTGAAGGTGAGTTGCCCATCCTCAGCGACATCAGCTTTAATGTCAAGCATGGCGAATCTGTTGCAGTAGTGGGCACTTCTGGTTCTGGTAAATCTACGTTACTTAGTTTGTTAGCTGGGCTTGATACGGCGAGTGGCGGTGAAATATTTTTAGATGGCGAGCCGCTACATAATCTCGATGAAGAAGCGCGTGCTGGGCTGCGCGCCGCAAAAGTAGGCTTTGTATTTCAGTCGTTTATGTTAGTACAAAGTTTAACAGCGCTTGAAAACGTAATGCTACCCGCTGAACTTGCAGGGGAGCGCGACGCTAAACAGCAAGCACTTATTTTGCTAGAAAAGGTAGGTTTGGGTCATCGCATCGACCATTATCCGTCGCAACTCTCTGGTGGTGAGCAGCAACGTGTTGCAATTGCGCGGGCATTTATTGGCACGCCAAAAATACTGTTTGCCGATGAGCCTTCGGCAAATCTAGACAGTAAAAACGGTAAAATGATTGAGTCGTTATTATTTGATCTAAATTCGCAGCACGGTACTACGCTTATTTTAGTAACGCATGACGAGGCACTTGCACAAAAATGCCAGCATATTATTCAAATTGAAGGTGGCCGATTAGTAGAAAACTCAGCAGAGGAAATAGCAAATGTGGGCTAAGTTAGCGCTTAAGTTATTTTCGCGGGAGTTTCGCCGTGGTGAGCTTACGGTGATAAGTGCGGCTATAGCGCTTGCGGTACTTACCGTGCTTACTTTATCTATGGTTACCGAGCGTATTGCACAGAGTATTGCGCAAAAAAGTAGCGCCTTTATTGCCGCCGACCGAGTGCTTGGCAGTAATCACGTAATCGACACTTCTTATATAGCTAAAGCAGAGCAACAAAATTTAAAAACCGCACAAATGCTTTACTTCGACACTATGTTATTTGCCAACGACGAAATGCAATTTAGTTCGGTAAAAGCGGCCTCAAGTGGTTACCCGTTAAAGGGGCAACTTAAGGTTAAGTCGAGCCTAAATGGAGAAACCGAAGTTGCTAACGGCGGACCAACACTTGGCAATGTGTGGCTTAGCGAGTCGGTATTTTATAGTTTAAATATAGATATAGGCGATGTAGTAGAGCTAGGTGCTGCATTATTTAACGTTGAAAAAGTAATTGTAGAAGAGCCCGACGCGCCTTTTAATGTGTTTTCGAGTAGCCGCAGGGTGCTTATAAACATTAACGACGTGGAAAAAACAGAAGTAATACAACCGGGTAGCCGAGTGTTTTATCGTCAGCTTTATGCCGGCGATGAAAGCGATATAAATAGTTTTTACGATTGGCTAAAACCGCAGTTAAAAGAAAACCAGCAATGGTATGGCGTAAAAGATCGCCAATCGCCAATATCTAATAGTTTAAACCGTGCAGAAAGCTTTTTGTTGCTAGCAGGTTTGCTGGGCATTATTTTAGCCGCAGTGGCAATTGCGGTGTCTGCAAAGCGTTATTGTGAACGCCAATACGACCCAGTTGCTATGATGAAAACCTTAGGTGGTAGCCGGGCAATGATCCGCAAAATTTACCTTACACACTTATTAATGGTGTGTTTAATGGCGGTAACAGTGGGTTTATTAATTGGTTATGGTTTACAAGAAATTGCAACACATTATTTAGCAAAAAGCATGGGTACAACGTTGCCAATGGCGGGTTTTAAGCCGTGGTTAGTGGCAATTAGCACAGGTGTAATTTGTGCAGTGATGTTTTCTATCAAGCCGTTATTTGATTTATTTGATATTCCGCCATTGCGAGTGCTGCGTCGTAACTTAGGCGATAAACTAGCGGTTAGCAGGGTGCACTTAGCTATGAGTGCGTTTACCGTGTTTTTACTCATGTGGCTATTTAGCAATAATATAAAAATTACTCTGATTTTGTTTGCCTCAACCCTAACTTTAATTGGCGTGTTGTTTTTGGTGTCTAAAGTTATATTTGGTGGTGGCCGTAAATTGGGCTTAAAGCCGGGTAATAGTTGGTCGCTGGCAATTGCGTCAATTCAAAAGCGTGCAAATGTGAATGCAGTCCAGCTGATCAGCTTTTCCCTCGCTATTAAGCTATTACTATTTTTAGTGGTACTTAAAAACGACATGATAGCCGATTGGCAGTCGCAGTTACCAGACGATGCTCCCAATGCATTTTTAGTCAATATTACCCAAAACGAACTTGAGCCAATTAATACTTATTTGGCGCAAAAAAACATTCAGGTATCGGAGTTTTATCCCACCATTCGTGGCCGGGTAAATGCGGTAAATGGCGAGCTGGTAGCGCGAGAAGTATCATTGCAAGACAACGAGAAAAAAGATGAAGAGGCACGCGCTGGTATTGGTCGCGAGCTAAATTTAACCTGGCTTGAAACGCCGCCAGCGCAAAACGAAATAGTGCAAGGGCAGTGGTTTAATGAAAACACATTAGCAGAGGCATCTATTGAGGAGTCTATGCTTGAGCGTTTAGATGTTGAACTTGGCGACACGTTAACGTTTTTAATTGGTGCGCAGTCGTTTGACGCTAAAATTACCAGTGTGCGTAAAGTAAACTGGGCCACCCTTAAGCCAAACTTTTTTATTATTTTAAGTCCTGATGTGCTCAAAGACTTTCCGGCAACCTATATATCGTCGGTACGTATTGAGCCTGATCAAAAACGCGACTTTAGTCAATTGCTGCGCAGCTACCCAACGGTTACCGCCATAGATGTAGGTAACTTTGTTAAACAAATACAATCAACCATAGAGCAAGTGTCACTTGCAATTGGCTTTGTACTTACTATTGTGGTGTTGTGTGGTGCACTGGTATTAATATCGCAAGTGCAAGCAAGCTTAGGCGAGCGCATGCAAGAAATTGTAATACTGCGCACACTTGGTGCAAAAAGCCGGCTTATTAAAAACGCCACTTTATATGANTTTTTATTGCTTGGTGGTTTGGCCGGCTTAGTTGCCGCTTTTTTTAGTGATATTGCNCTATTAATTGTACAGCAGCAGTTATTTGATCTGGCGGGTAAATTACATCCACATATTTGGATAATAGGACCGGTGGCAGGTGGAGTGTTTGTAGCGGGGTTAGGCTATTTTATGATTGCTCGCACACTTAAGCAAAACACCCAAGGGCTGGTGCGTGCGTTAGGTTAAGTTGCCAATATTTAAGCAAAAGGAAAACGCCCACTTAAGTGGGCGTTTTTGTTTTATTGTTACTGGTAATTTATACAGTGCTCTGGCATTATTAGCCTAATTAACGAATAACAATAATGAGGGTGCTTTTTGGCCATAATTTTAGGGATTGATCCAGGCTCACGCTTAACTGGCTACGGTGTTGTAGCGCATCAGGGATCTAAATTCACTTATTTAGGCAGTGGTTGCATTAAATTAGCGGATCATGAGTTTCATATAAGACTTAAAATGATTTACCAAGGCATTACCCAGCTTATAGAGCAGTTTTCGCCAGAAACCTTCGCGATAGAAAAAGTGTTTATGGCGCACAATCCCGACTCAGCCTTAAAGCTAGGCCAAGCACGTGGTGCTGCTATTGTAGGCGCTGCAATGGCCGACTTACCAGTATTTGAATACTCAGCAAGGCAAATAAAACAAGCCGTAGTAGGCAATGGTGGCGCCGATAAAACTCAAGTACAGCATATGGTTAAAAACATTTTAAAACTACCTGGTACGCCACAAGCTGATGCCGCCGATGCACTGGCTATTGCTATTTGCCATGCGCACTCAGAACAAAATTTAATAAAACTAGCGGGTAGCGCAAGCAAAACCGTTAGAGGACGTTTAAGGAAATAACTATGATTGGTCGCTTAAATGGTATTTTAGTAGAAAAACAACCTCCCGAAATATTATTAGAGGTAAATGGTGTTGGCTACGAAGTGCAAATGCCAATGACCTGCTTTTACGACTTACCTAAAGTTGGCGAAAATGCCATTGTTTATACTCATTTTGTAGTACGCGAAGATGCACAACTATTGTTTGGCTTTAACAATAAAGTAGAGCGTGCCTTATTTAGAGAGTTATTAAAAGCCAATGGCGTAGGGCCAAAGCTAGGTTTAGCTATTTTGTCGGGTATGTCGGCGCAGCAATTTGTAAGCTGTGTAAATAACGAAGACTCCACAAGCTTAGTTAAATTACCCGGTGTAGGTAAAAAAACCGCCGAGCGGCTAGTACTCGAAATGAAAGACAGATTAAAAAATTGGGGCAACGATTTATTCACCCCTTTCAGCGACAGTGCGGTTATTGAGCCGTTTAGCGACGCAACAATTGCTAATAATGCCGCCGATGATGCTGTGTCGGCTTTGGTGTCGCTAGGTTATAAATTGCCACAAGCGCAAAAAGCAGTAAAATCAGTAAGTAAACCCGATATGTCTACTGAGGTTCTTATTAAAGAATCTTTAAAATCAATGCTGTGAGTAACCTATGATCGAAGCTGATCGCTTAATTGACGCGACTGAAAAACCCAACGAAGACTCTATAGACCGTGCAATTAGGCCAAAATTACTCGCCGATTACCGTGGTCAACCGCATGTTAAACAGCAAATGGAAATTTTTATTGAAGCGGCCCGTAGCCGAGGCGAAGCACTCGATCACCTGCTTATTTTTGGCCCACCAGGTTTGGGTAAAACTACATTAGCTAATATTGTTGCCAACGAGCTGCAGGTAAATATAAAGGCAACCTCAGGGCCAGTGCTCGAAAAAGCCGGTGATTTAGCCGCATTGCTAACCAACCTTGAAGAAGGTGATGTATTATTTATTGATGAAATACACAGGTTAAGCCCACAAGTTGAAGAAATACTCTACCCAGCAATGGAAGACTACCAACTTGATATTATGATAGGTGAAGGCCCAGCAGCACGCTCGATAAAATTAGATTTACCCTCGTTTACGCTTATTGGCGCAACGACTCGCGCGGGTTCGTTAACCTCGCCACTGCGTGACCGCTTTGGTATTGTGCAGCGCTTAGAGTTTTATTCAGTAGAAGACTTATCGTACATAGTAGGGCGATCGGCGCATTTTCTTGATTTAGAAATGTGCGACGAGGGTGCAGTTGAAATTGCTAAACGCTCACGCGGTACCCCCCGTATTGCCAATAGATTACTACGCCGAGTGCGTGACTACACCCAAGTAAAGTCAGACGGTACGGTAAACGCCGAAGTGGCAGAGCTGGCACTTAATATGATCGATGTAGATAAAAGCGGTTTTGATTATATGGATCGTAAGTACTTACTCGCCATTATAGAAAAATTTATGGGCGGCCCAGTTGGGCTCGACAATATAGCTGCAGCTATTGGCGAGGAAAAAGAGACTATTGAAGATGTAATAGAACCCTTTTTAATTCAACAGGGCTTTATTCAGCGTACACCCCGTGGACGAATAGTGTCAGACAACGCATATCATCACTTTGGTTTACTACCAAAGCAAGACTAATAAAAAGCTTTACCCAATTTAAAAAGCCATTGCGATTAATTAATTGCAATGGCTTTTTAGTTTATGCTTAGCCGTGTTTTATGTTGCTTTGCGCTGCCGTTATATTCATTCTATAGGCACGTTATTGGCGCTATACTTGGTGAGTTTTAATGTGGTTGGTATGCGTACTTAAATTTAGCAATAATTCACGATGCGTTAAGTCAATCAAGGTTATTGTGCCTGCGTTATATTGCTGGTGTTAACTAATAGGTGGCTTGCTGTGGCGCACTAGCTTAGGCTTTATGCAATTGTTATAAACGCTAAAGTTGTGATGTTAACTTAATACCTAGGTATTAATGTTATGAAGATTATTTATGGGCAAAAAAAAGCCCGCAAATAATGCGGGCAAACAACAAGTTGAAGGAAGTAATCTTGGGAACTCTATTTTACTTACTTAGGTTTTATCCTAAAAAAGTAAAACAATGTAATACGATGAAATGTCATATTACGAAGAACTGGGTGCAATGAAAACTTTCATTTAATGCGTTAGTTCGGTATGAGGTAATAATACCGAAGAGTTGTTTTTTGTTCAAACTAGAAAATTTATAATTTCAGATAAAAAAAACTAATCTGAATGCTTTTTATGAATGTTCAATTATTGCACGTTAATTAATCGTTAACATTATAACTTTATGAAATTATTTGCTTATATTGTATTTTGCAGTAAATTTCGGTATTAGTTTTACTATTACGTTAAAGTAAACCTTAGGTTGTTTTGCGTGCTTATGCTTATATTTTGAATAAACAGCTAATTTAACTGAGTGTTACCTTTATAATAGCGCATTAATAAACACTAATATTAATTACGCAATTATAATAAACGGGTTATTTTACGGTTTAATAAAAATAAAAGAATTTTTTAACGTTTTTTGTTGTCTATTCATAGCAAGATCGTTGTAAGCGGGAAATACACTATATACACTAGCTACAATTTTAGACGCTTACCCTTTGTAGTTCTGGTGTAAGGTCATATTATCCAAATAAATCAATTTGATGTGTTTTTAATTTTTTAGGAGTTTAACGTGGGATCAGGGCTTAATTTTTTAGATCTAATTCTAGAAGCAAGTTTGCTTGTGCAACTAGTGATGCTAGCGTTAGTAGCGATGTCGGTAATGTCGTGGGCTATTATTTTTCAGCGTAAAAAAGCAATCTCAGACGCTTTAAGCAATGCCAAAAAGTTCGAACAAAAGTTTTGGTCTGGAATTGATTTAAGTAAGCTGTATAGCGAAATTTCATCACGTAGTGGGCAATCAAAAGGTATAGAAGCATTATTTACCGCTGGCTTTAAAGAGTTTGCACGTCATAAAAAAAATACATTTCAAAGTGCTGGCATTGTTATGGAAGGCACACATCGCTCCATGCGCGTGGCGCTTTCGCGTGAAGTGGAAAAGTTAGAATCAAGTTTGTCATTTTTAGCAACCGTGGGCTCAATTAGTCCATATATAGGCTTGTTTGGTACAGTATGGGGCATAATGAATGCCTTTATTGCACTGGGCGAAGTTAAGCAAGCTACGCTACAAATGGTAGCACCAGGTATTGCTGAAGCGTTGATTGCTACTGCAATGGGTTTATTTGCAGCTATTCCAGCTGTTATTGCTTATAACCGTTTTGCTAATAAAGTTGAAAAATTAGAAACGCATTACATTAACTTTATGGAAGAGTTTGCTAATATCCTACACCGTCAAGCAGCTACTCAAATAGAGGCCCAAGCGAATGTATCAGCGTAAAAAGCGCCGTCCGGTCGCAGAAATTAATGTAGTGCCTTACATTGATGTAATGTTGGTACTACTAATTATATTTATGGCTACAGCACCACTCATTACTCACGGTGTTAAAGTTGACTTACCAAAAATGGAAGAGTCAGACTTAGTTGATACTAAAGATACGCCACCTATTATTGCCTCTATAGATGCTGATGGCCGATACTATGTAAGCGTAGGCACCGACCCTGAAGAGCCAATGGAAGCGCTAGATGTAGCTGCCGTAATTAAGTTACAGCTGATGAAAAATCCAGATGTACCTGTAATGATAAAAGGCTCGGGCAAAGTGTCATATCAAGAAGTATTACTATTAATGGACTTTTTAAAAAGAGCAGGCGTGCCATCGGTAGGGTTAATGACAGAATCCTTTGAGGGGACGAAGTAGCCTTATGCAAACACCATTAATTAAATCAGTACTTTTACATGTGGCATTAGGTGGGTTTTTGTATGCCACCGCAAATATTCATCCGCCAGCGCCTAAGGTAATGGAAGTTACACTTAATTCGGCTATTCCCGATGTAGATAAAGCGGTGTCTGCGGTAACGGTTGATCAAAAACAGGTTGAGCAAAAAATTGCGCAACTTAGAAAAAAAGAAGACGATCAAAAGCGAGCTGAAGATAAACGTATTCGCGATTTAGAGCGCAGAGCTAGTAATGCGCGCAAAGAGCGAGAATCAGAAGCACGACAAATTAAAAAGTTAGAGCAACAGCGTAAAGCCAAAGAGAAAGAAACGGCAGAGGCGCAAGCGCAAGCTAAAAAAGCACGTGCCATAGAGCAGCAAGAGCGTGCTAAAGCTAAGCAAGCCGAAAAGCAAAAGCAAGAGTCTGAAAACGCTGCAAAGGCTGCCGCTGATAAACGCAAAGCTGAGGAAGATGCGCTTAAAAAAGCACAAGCTGAACGCAAAAAACGCGAAGCAGAAGCCGAACGTAAGCGTGAGCAAGCAATGCAAGAGCAAATGTTACAAGAGCAACTTGCTAAAGAGCAGGCTGCCCGCAGTAAAATACGCCAACAACAAGTAGTGAGTGAAGTAGATAAGTACCGTGCATTAATAATGGCGCGTATACAGCAAAACTTACTTATTGACGAAAAAATGAAAAATCAGCAGTGCCGAGTTAACATTCGTTTAGGCTTTAATGGCTTAGTAACGCAAGTGACTTCATTAGGCGGCGATAGATTAGTGTGTGAAGCTGCATTAAGAGCGGTGCGTATGGCCGACACATTACCGGTATCAAAAGATAAAGACGTATTCGACCAACTTAAGAATATAAATTTAACAATCAAGCCAGAATTTTAAAGGAATGATATGTTCAACAAAGTAAAAGTAGCCTGTTTAATTTTATTATTGGGTTTTCAGGGCGTTGCAAATGCAGCCCTGGAAATTGTAATAACAGAGGGTATAGATGGCGCACGACCAATTGCTATTGTGCCATTTAAGTATCAAGGTATTGGCCCTATTCCACAAAAGATCAGCGAAGTTATTGCTGCAGATTTAATGCGCAGTGGTAAATTTAAGCCTGTAGATGTAGCACAAATGCCGCAACAGCCAAGTAAAGATAGTGATATTAACTATGCTTCTTGGGTAAACAAAGGAGTAGAGGCGATATTAGTTGGCGAAGTTGAGCAGCAATCTAATGGCCGCTACTTGGTGCGTTATGAACTGGTTGATGTTATTCGTGGGCAAATTACCGGTGGTCAAACGCAAATGATGACTAACGGTAAATTAATTAAAAACCAAGACCATATTTTAGAAGCACGTGAAAGTATTATTAGCGACACCGGCTTTCGTCGTTATTCACACCGTATAAGTGATGTGATTTACGAAAAGTTAACCGGTGAAAAAGGCGCATTTTTAACTAAAATAGCCTATGTTATAGTACGTGATAATGACGACAGACCTTATCAACTGGTAGTTTCTGATTACGATGGTTTTAATGAGCAAGTATTACTGCGCTCTAAAGAGCCGTTAATGTCGCCAGCATGGTCGCCCGATGGCACTAAGTTAGCCTATGTAACGTTTGAAAATCGTCAGAGCCAAATTTACATTCAAGACCTATACTCAGGTAAACGTGAATTGGTTACTAGTTACCCTGGTATTAACGGTGCACCGCAGTTTTCGCCCGATGGTAAAAAGTTACTATTAGTACTTTCAAAAGATAAAACCGGTGCAACCGAAGTTTATTTACTAGACTTAGTAACACGCAAAGAAACGCGTCTTACTCGTCATCGCAGTATAGATACAGAGCCATCGTGGCATCCTAATGGCCAAGATATTGTATTTACATCTGAAAGGGGTGGTAATGCCCAGATTTATAAGTTAAATTTAAAAACTGGCAGAACACAAAGATTAAGCTTTGACGGTGATATGAACCTAGCAGGTTCAATAACACCCGATGGCAAAGAATTAGTGATGGTTAACCGTACCAACGGGCAGTACCATCTTGCTAAAAAAGAGCTGGCTACAGGTGCGTTTCAAGTATTAACACGAACTCGCCTTGATGAATCACCGAGTATAGCGCCAAATGGCTCGATGATTATATATAGCACGCTTCATAATAATAAACAGGTACTTGCGCTGGTATCGATGGACGGTCGCTTTAAAGCACGGTTACCTGTGCTAGACGGACAAGTAAAGGCACCAGCTTGGTCGCCATATTTACAGTAATAATTGCTGGTTTACTCAAAATAGGAATCTACTCAATGCAACTTAATAAAATACTTAAAGGCCTGCTAATTGCTGTGCCAGTAATGGCTTTAGCAGCTTGTAGCTCATCTTCAGATATAGATGAAGGCGCAGCTAACCAATCAAATCAAGGTATGGTTGAGCAATCAACAAATACTGACACAGTTGAAGTAGCGACAATTTCGCCAGAGCAACGTGCAGAAGAGCAACTTCGTCAAAAATACGAAGCACTTCGTCAAGAGCAAGTAATTTACTTTGATTTTGATAAAGCGACAGTTGAAGGCAAGTACGCTGATTTATTACGCGCACACGCTGAGTTTTTAGTTCAAAACTCATCTGTTAAAGTACTTATTGAAGGCCACGCAGATGAGCGCGGTACGCCAGAGTACAATATTGCGCTAGGTGAGCACCGTGGCCAAGCAGTTGAAAAATACCTACAAAGCTTAGGTGTTTCTGCAAGCCAAATGTCAGTGGTAAGCTACGGTGAAGAGAAACCTATGGTTAAATCTCGCACTGAATCAGCTTTCGCTAAAAACCGCCGTGCGGTACTAGTTTACTAAGATAAGAGATATTATGAAGCCGAAAATTATTTTGGCAGCCATGATATTGAGCGGGAGCACCCAGTTAATGGCTGCTCCCGCTCCTGTTTCAGAAGCTGCAAGTTCACAATCGAGTATTGAAAAGCGTTTAGCGTCGTTAGAGAGCATGATGCAGCAACGTAACTTTTTACAAGTTGAGTTACAGCAACAGCTTAATTTATTGCAAGATGAAGTAAGCCAAATTCGTGGTGTAACCGAAGAGCAAAGTTATAAGTTAGAAAAAGTGCTGCAGCGTCAGCGCGAGCTTTATCAAGAAATTGAAAACCGCGTAAGCCAAGCTTATAGTCAAGCGGCTGCCACAGCGCCTGGAGTTGATCACACGCAAGCTAGCGATACTCAGACATACAGTGCCGATTTATCTGAAAACGAAGCATACGAGCGTGCTGTTGCGTTAATAATGAAAGATAAACGCTATGATCAGGCGATCCCAGAGTTTCAAACTTTTTTAACTACCTACCCAAATTCTGTGTATGCATCAAATGCACATTATTGGCTTGGGCAGCTGCTCACGATAAAAAATAACCCAGCTAAAGCAACGGAGCATTTTAAAGTGGTGGTTAATGAATTTCCAAATTCAAATAAGCGCCCAGATGCCATGTTAAAGTTAGGTACTTTGCTACAAGAGCAAAATTTAGCAGCCGAAGCGCAAAAAATACTGAACGATTTAATTAATCAGTATCCAAGTACCACTGCTGCAAAATTGGCCACAAAGCGCTTATAAAATTAATACAAGAGACTTGATTAGGCTGCTTTTTGTCATAAGCGGTCTAAAATTGTTCAGCTAAGCATAAAAACTTAAAAAAAGAGACAATTTCGGTTGCACTCATTTTATAAATAAGTATTATAAGCGCCCGCAGCAAACGAATGGTTACCCCACTCGAAATGCGACAAAAATAGAGCGGGTCATTAGCTCAGTTGGTAGAGCAGTTGACTTTTAATCAATTGGTCGATGGTTCAAATCCATCATGACCCACCATTATATTTATAGTAATAATGGTCTATTATCGGCGGATTTACGTAAGCTTAATTAATTATTAAATTAAGTACCCAGAGCGGGGCATTAGCTCAGTTGGTAGAGCAGTTGACTTTTAATCAATTGGTCGATGGTTCAAATCCATCATGCCCCACCATTCTTTATATTTAAGAATGGCTGGAATCGGCGGATTTACGTAAGCTTAATTAAATTAAGTGCATAGAGCGGGGCATTAGCTCAGTTGGTAGAGCAGTTGACTTTTAATCAATTGGTCGATGGTTCAAATCCATCATGCCCCACCATTCTATGAGCAGTGAAAGTAAAGTATTAGTCGGCGGATTTACGCAAGTAACTAAACAGCAAGGTTTGCTAGTTAGTTATCAGAGCGGGGCATTAGCTCAGTTGGTAGAGCAGTTGACTTTTAATCAATTGGTCGATGGTTCAAATCCATCATGCCCCACCATTCTTTATATACTTAAGAATGGCTGGAATCGACGGATTTACGTAAGCTTAATTAAATTAAGTGCATAGAGCGGGGCATTAGCTCAGTTGGTAGAGCAGTTGACTTTTAATCAATTGGTCGATGGTTCAAATCCATCATGCCCCACCATTCTATGAGCAGTGAAAGTAAAGTATTAGTCGGCGGATTTACGCAATCAACTAACTAGCAGCCTTGCTAATTAGTTATCAAAGGGGGGCATTAGCTCAGTTGGTAGAGCAGTTGACTTTTAATCAATTGGTCGATGGTTCAAATCCATCATGCCCCACCATTTTTAGACAATCCCTTCTTAATAGCGTCTTTTTAAAACTTCAACTTTTTATTTATAAACACCTTGAGCAGATAGCTGTTATTTAGCTTTATATTCTCGTATAATTCATCGTAATTAATGCAATATAGATGAAGTGGTCGAGAACATGAGTCTAGCTCAAACTATTATGCCTGAAGGCTATATTTTCCCTCCTAAGCCAGCACCGTTAACACAAAACGAACAAGGCGAATACAAAGCACGTATAAAGCAACTACTGCAAGAAAAAAATGCCGTATTAGTTGCCCATTACTATACCGATCCTGAAATACAAGCACTAGCCGAAGAAACCGGCGGCTGCGTTGCCGACTCGCTAGAAATGGCGCGTTTTGGTACACGCCACGATGCCGACATGATCATTGTAGCGGGTGTGCGTTTTATGGGTGAAACCGCAAAAATATTAACGCCTAACAAAACCGTGGTTATGCCAACGCTCGAAGCGACTTGTTCGTTAGACATAGGTTGCCCGGTAGATGAATTCTCAGCGTTTTGCGATCAGCACCCCGACCGCACAGTAGTAGTGTATGCAAATACTTCTACCGCAGTAAAAGCGCGTGCAGATTGGATTGTAACCTCATCGTGTGCACTGGAAATTGTTGAGCACTTAGATGAACTAGGTGAAAAAATAATTTGGGGCCCAGACAAGCACCTAGGTAGCTATATTCAAAAGAATACCGGCGCTGATATGATCATGTGGAATGGTGCATGTATCGTTCATGACGAGTTTAAAACTAAAGCTCTAAAAGACATGAAAGCGCTGCACCCAGATGCGGGCGTACTCGTACACCCAGAGTCGCCAGAGGAAATTGTTGCCCTTGCTGATGCGGTTGGTTCAACCAGCCAGTTAATAAAAGCAGCGCAAACAATGAGCAACAAAAAGTTTATTGTAGCAACTGACCGCGGTATTTTTTATAAAATGCAGCAACTATGCCCAGACAAAGAATTCTTTGCCGCTCCAACTGCCGGTGAAGGCGCTTCATGTAAAACATGTGCGCATTGCCCTTGGATGGCAATGAACGGCTTAAAAGCGATTGAAGAAGCTCTGATAGACCCCAAAGGTAAAGAAGTGTTTGTTGACATGGACTTACGCGAAGGCGCACTTAAATCACTTAACCGCATGCTTGATTTTACCGCCACAATGGCAAAGTAAAATTAACGAATATAAAAACGCACGTTAAGTTAACGCCTAAAAAACGGTTATGCCACCCGCATAGCCGTTTTTTGTGCACAGCATAAAAAATATGAATGATAAGTGAGCAGTTAAAAGCTCAAAACTAAAAATGCCTTGCACCTATGTCGGCTATTTCATACTATAGCGCGCTTGTTGCACTACCTAGTATGTAGCAACGCTGTGGAGGGATGGCTGAGTGGCTGAAGGCGCACGCCTGGAAAGTGTGTTTAGGTTAATCCCTAACGAGGGTTCGAATCCCTCTCCCTCCACCATTATTCAATATTAGGACGTCTTATGACGTCCTTTTTTGTTTGCCCAGCGAAGCTGGCAAACCCGATAGGCTGAAAGATGCCTTATCACCCTGACTAAGGGGAAGATAATCTGAATGGCAAGGG
>JGI1221J13441_10000528_pt1 | contig 17029 bp, 18 predicted proteins | sample LakVidmifraction_4_FD_13441 | JGI IMG/M metagenome (IMG submission 13441) | reverse complement strand
AGACGGGCCGGAGGGCTGCTCCAGCTCGANCGCGATATCGGCGGCAAGCGTCTCGTCTACGAGGCGCTCACTCACGAGCCTCTCGAGGAAGCTGATCTGCTTCTCGGTTGCCGGGTAAGACGTGTAGACCGCATTGCGCGGTGCGTTGACGTAAGTGCTCATTTGGCTGACTCCTCGTTGCGACGTGCCCGGAACTCGGTGGGCGTCATTTGACCGGTGGCTACCTTGACGGTGTCGCTGAGGTTCTTGATCGGTACCGGCTGGTAGACCGTTCCGGTGGGTGCTGAGATTGTCATTTGGGCCCTGCTTCCTCGCCGGCACTTCCGGCTACCTGAATACCGTACCACGTTTAGGTACTACGGATGCAACCAAGACGGCGAGGGCCGGAGGACGCCATCCACCCGGCCCTCGACTTCTAGCCCTCTTCGCTCAGCCACTCCGGCGCTAGACCGGCTTCAATGACGCGTGCCGCTATCGAGTGGTAGCAGATCGCGTCGCCTCCTCGATGCTGCCCGTTCGGACACGAGCACTCGGCGTACAGGAAGTCGTCGCCGCGAGTGATCCGCACGACGTAAGGACGGGAGCCCTGCACGTGGAAGACCCGCGCTTGGGTATCGTTACCCTTCTTCACGTCCTCGTTCACTGTATCGAGCACGAGAAGCTCCCGCGCCTTCTCCGCTGACGAGTCGCTGTATGGCGCTAGGAGGGCCTCGAGGTGCCGGGCGACCGAGAAGCCGTCACCCTCTTCGGTAGACGGGGAGACGCTACCCTCCCCTGGCTCCTGTACGTTTCTGAGGTCGAGAACGAAGGTTGGGTCCTTGTCAGGCTTCATCGCCGGTCACCTCCAAGATGCCGTCCAGCGGCCACGGCCTCCAGATACCGTCCAGCGGCCAGATCGTCGACCACTTGGCCTCTTCGGGTAGCGATGAGTAGATGAACTGCGGGGCCACGAGACCGTCTCGACGGAACCGGCGCCACCCAATGCACTCGAGGACGGTGCCCACCGGCAGGATGCGAGAGAAGCCAGACCAGATCGCGCCTCCGTTCGCTCCGCTACCGTAGTGGCACATCGCTTCGATGCGCACGTTCTCACCAACGACGCGCCAACGAGTGCCGCGGCGGTACGTCTTGCGAGGGCGGACGGTGAGGCGCTTGCGGCCGGCGTACTCGGTCAGGAACCCGTCTGCGTCCTTCGAGACGACGGCACCAATGACCGAGTGGTCCTTCTCGAAGACCGAGCGCAAGTCGAGCTCGAAGCCCTCCTTGATAACGCCGCGAGGGCGTGGCCCTTTCTTCTTGACAACGGGCTTGCCGTACTCGTCGACGATGACGCCGGCGATAGGGTCAAACGTCTCCTTGGGCTTGAGCTTCATTCGGACACCCCCGGCGCTGGGTCGTCACCAAGCCACTTACCGTAGGCGCGGTCGATGTTCTCGACGGGCCAGCCCGGTAGAACCGAGTTTGCCACGCGGTAGCCATCATTCGGCTGCAGCGTCGTATTGGACAGCCACTCACCCGTGTCGAGGTCGATGGAAATGATGCGGCGCTCAAGGTCATTTCGCTCGTCGGCGACGGAGTAGGAGTTCTCGAAGACGTCGGCGCGGCAGGGGTAGAACTCGCCAACGAGTCCTTGAATGATCCACCAGTCGGCCGCTGCCTCCATCGGGCCCTCGAGGGTCTGAATGACGAGCAGGTGCCCTGCGTCAGTTCCCGAGCACTCGTCGGCGGACTTGCACGAGTAGGTAGCCGAGCCACCCTCTCGCAGTATCCAGTCGATGATCGGTGTGGCTCCTTTAGCCGTCCCGTCCCACTGCATCGCATTGATCGTTACCGGCTTCTTGCGGTATCGCTCTGGAGTGTTAGTCATTAGAAGTCCTCTCGTTGTTCCGAATCATCGTCGTCCTCGCCGTCGAACGGGAAGCCGTCGGCGTCTAGACCGGCCTCGAGTCCCTCGCTCACCGCGCGGAAGTCGGGGAGGTTGTCCACGGGGTCGCTGTCGTCGACGGTCTCGGGTTCCGGCTCCGCGGGCTTCTCGTGCTCGTCCACCCGGCGGCCAAGCTCGGCCTTGGCCTCGCGGAGGTTCTCGGCCGAACCCTCGAAGCGAATCCGGAAGAGTTCATTGAACACCTCGTCCGGCGACTCATTAACGCCCATCGGCTCGGAGGCCGTCTTGATCACCGTGAAGGTCTCGTTCGGGTCGCGCTCGACGGCAAAGATCGAGCCGGCAAGAATCCACATCGCCTCTCCGGTCTTGCCGGTGAACGCTCCGAACCCGAACAGCCGCGCTTTGGTATCGGCGTCGTAGGACGTTTGCCGCTCAACGTAGTCGTCGTGGACCTTGCTCTGGTTGTCTACCGTCTCGCGGAAGTCCTTGATCGACCGCTTCTCGTAGTTCCGCTCTTCGGCCGTGGCGAGCGCCTTGCGAGCGTCGTCAAGGGTCTGCCGGAGCTCCTCAATCGAGGGCTCCTTCCTTTCTACATCTGACATTACTTCTCCTCGGAAGGTAGGGGGCGGCGTACCGGACAGGTTCCAATAAGTCCGGGCCACCGCCCTGCTAATTGGTTACGCGCCGACCGTCGCTGCCTCGAGCGCGAGCCCAACGGCGTCGGTGACGATGCGGTTCCTCGAAAGGAACGTGCGGCGGAAACGCGACTCAGCGTTGCGCGCCTTGCGGTGCCATTCGGCGTACTCGGTGCTGGCTGCCACGAGTCCGTAGGCGGTGTTCTCGATGCCCTCGCCGGTAATCGAGCGGTAGGCGCCGAGCCACTTGGAGCGGTCCTCGTCTACATTCGCTGCCACGCGCTCCGAGATCAGGTGCTCTGGCGGCTTCGGTATGAACTTCTCGAGGAATTGCTGCACTCCCTCGTTGGTCACCTTCACCGTGATCAGGTGCTCCTGCTGAGTCTTCCAGTCTTCGATCGACTGGCGCCAACCCGACAGCGCTTGCTTCGCCATTGAGATCCGCTCGCCCACGTTCTTCGTGTGGCGGAACACGAACTCGGTGCCGCGTGCTCGTGCATCCATATCCGAGACGTGCGCGGTGTTCATGCACACGATACGAGTCATGGTTGCCTGCCCACGGAACGAACCAGAGCCGTCATGGGAGTTCTGCAGAGCGAAGTACGGAATGGTCTCGCCTCGCATGTCGCCCTTGATCTGCAGTGGCTCCTGGAGACGCACGAGAACCCAAACCTGCGAGCCGCCGCGAAGCGATCCACCGGTCTCATACATCACGTCGGTGCCGGACTGCTCCAGCGCCTCCGCAATATCCCATAGCTCCGAGTTCTTCACCGTCGTGTACTTATCGGTGACGACGCCGAGCATGGCGCCGTTATCGGAGCGCTGGTTGGCATACCAACCGGAGAGCTCTTCGGTACGCGTGGCGGGCTGCCCGTCGGTATCGAGCTGTGGAATCCAGTCGTTGATGTCTCCGGGGTTATCCGGGTTCTGCATCATCAACGGGATATGACGGAACAGTGGCTCACGCAGCGGTTCCCAGGGGTGCGCGATCTGCTGCGCTTCGGCCCTGTTGGGGTAGTCCTCGAACACGACGCCGAGGTCGTGCCAGGCAGCCTGCCGGACGGTGAACATGCCGTCGGTGGCCGTAATGCCGTGACTCATATTTGCTCCTTCTTATTTGGGTGTGGGCTAATCCGGGGGTCTGCCTCGGACGGGTTGGGTAGTACGTTACCGTACCACGTAATACCGTGGTGGCTACGGGCCCAACGCAGAGCGTTCAGCGCCTCCTCCACCGTGATTACAACAGTGGCTACACCGCCGGCGCGACGTATTGCCTCGAGCGTAGCCTGCTGCGTTGGGGTTACTCGTCGGCGCGCTCGATCGACGCTCTCGCCGTTCTTCTGGTGCTTGACCTCGAGGGCGACGAGACGGCCCTCCAGGGCCACGAGAAGGTCCGGGATGCCTACGGTCTGGTACTGGCCGCCGTGGACCTTGACGACCCACGCAGCCGGGAACTCGGCGGCAATAGCGCGCACGATACGGCCGACTAGCTGCGTCTCATTCCTCGGGGCTACCACGTGCCAAGTGCCGGAATCGAACCGGCGACCCGAGCGGAGATACTCGGGGTGCCATCCTTAGCTGGTGGGTGCCCGCCCCGTGAGCGAGGACGAGCACCCGGTCTAACGGCCTTACGGCCAGGGGTTAGACGGCTTGGACGTTCAGACCTATAAATCGAGCTCGTCGAGGTCGATGGCTTCTGCATCGTCGTCCTCGTCGTCCTCGTCCTCGTCGTCTGCGCTGTCCTCTTTCTTCTTCTTCTTCTCCGGCTCGGCGGCCTTTTCCGGCTCCGGGGCCTCCGCGGGCTCAGCTTCAACCTTCGGAGCGGCCTTGACTTTCGCCGGGGCCTCCTCGACAGCATCCTCAGCCCCATCGCCCTCGAGCTCGTCGAGACCATCGGACTCGCCGCCCGACTTGCCGATGAACCGCTCAAACGCCGCGACGCGAGAGCGGGTGCGGTTGTTGTACGTGTCGTCGTCCACGTGGACGTGGACGCGGCGACCCACGAACTGACGAAGCTTGAACTGCAGCTTCTTCTTCGGGGTCTTGATTCCGAGGGCGCTCAAGAACGCCACCACGCGGAACATCGACGGGTCGGTCAGGTAAAGGTCCTCGACGAGCGTGCTGCCGTCGAAGTCCCCGCCCACGATCCGCAGCCACAAGCGGAGCTGCGGTGTCTTCTTGTTACTGCTTTCGCCAAGCTCGGCGTCCTCAATGACCACGAGGTACTTGTCGGGAGCAACGTAGTTGCTTACCGTGTCCTTGTAGTTTGTAAGATCAAGGATCAGATCATCTGCCATTTGGGTTCTCCTTAGTTACTGCGGTTGATGTTGCGGTATTGTTCCGGATGATCACTTTGACGCAGCCTTCGCTGCGCCTCCGATGCCCAGAATCCGGCTGAGCTGGGCTAGGTCTGGGGACTTGTAGGCGTTGGCCTTCTCGTCCCATGCGCGGCCGATAACCGAGGGCAGCTTGCCCCTCAGCGGCACCGGAATACGCGCCTTCGTGCGGTAGCCAGGGTGGCCGCCGAACTTGAGAACGTACCGGGTGGGAACGTTGCCGTCGTCGTCGGCGTTATCTAGGTCCTCCTCTTCCTCGGCGTAGATGATGTAGTCGGGCGAAGCGAGGGTGATGCTTAGTGCCCCGCGCTGAACGTCCGGCGTTCGAGTTGTGGTGAGCGTTATCTCATCATCCACAACCTTTGTCTGAGCCGTCATCACCACGTGCATCGGGCGAGCCCGGTTGCCGTCAGCGAGGCCATACCAGAACGTAGCCATGTCGGTCATAATGTCGAGCGTCTGACCCCACGTGCGTTGGTCGGCTGGGTTGTTACCCTTGACAATCTCCCGCACGGCCGTCTCAGAATGACCGAGCATGAAGCGCATGGCCATCTTCTGAACCGAGGTGAGCGAGTCGACGCAGACCGAAACGAACGGGCGGCCCTCAGCATCTTTCGCGTCACCCTTATCGAGCGCCCAAAAGAGCTCGTCGAGCTTCGTGATCGAGTTCGGTCGCACCACCGTAATGTTGTCGGCATACGGTGCGCCCTTGAACGAACGGATGCCCTTCTCACCCACGAGGTCGATGTAGAGCATCGGCCCAAGCGCGGCGAGCGTTGAGGCGAGTGTGGTCTTTCCGGAGCCTTGCGGCCCATGAATAAGCCATCGGCCGTAGTCCTCGGGAACGTCCTCCATTCCCATAAGGTCAAGACCTGCAAGGGTCGCTAATTGCTTTGCCATGTGACTCCTGTCTATTTGGCAGTTCGATCTCGGCCGTGCTCGGCCAAGCGTATGCGGGCAGCTACCGAAGTCCTACCGCCCTAAGTTGTTCTAGCCGGGTATCGTTTGCGTGCATCGCAGTACCGGCAATCGGCAACCCGATGACGGCTATGACGATGGAAAGAAAGAGGAGCTGCGGCGAGGGCACTCCACCCATCGGCCAGATCATTAGCACCGCGATGATCTGCACCACGAGTACAACGCCGAAGAGGAAGCGGGACCAGAGCCGCCGAGCCTTCGGGAGCGCAGCGAGGAGGGCCCTCTGCCGGTCGGGAAGGGTCTGCCGGTATGGACGTGACACCACTTGCCCCGCGTCCACGGAGACGGGCAGGTATCGCCGCCGGAGGGGCGCTAGAGACTTCGTTGGCTCCGGCTTACGGATCACGAGGGTGTCCGCTGTCGGGAGGAGTATAGGGCCGGTAAGCACCGCGGCGAGGTCGGGCAGCTCGTCGAGGACGATCTCGGTCGCGAGCTCTACGGTGGACACGACTTCCGGAGAGGAGCCGAACTCGAGCACCTCACCGAGAGCCAAGAACGAGAGAAGCCCTTGCTGGGTTCCGAACAGCCGAGCGTCTACGAGAACGCCGGTGTCGGTGAACTCCAGTTGGCCGTGGACGGTGAGCTGGGTACGAGTGCCGAGGTCAAAGATTACCGGGCCTACTCGTCGCCGCCGGCGCATCAAGATTCCGTGCGTTCGAGCAAGGTGCTTCGCTGCCGAGACCTCGGCAGACCGGCGGATATCGAGCCGTCTTTCGGGTGTGTCAAAGGTACTCATTACACGCCCTCCATTCCTCGGTTGACCAGGACTTTCATTGTCTTAGGTAGTACCCAATCGTACCACGTTACCGCTTCCCGGTTGGGCGCGTTTCGTAAGGGCTAACCGGCGTTCCGAAGTCTATGCTGGCGGAGGTCTCGCAGTCATCCCAGCCCTCTTTGTAGGCTTCATCGAGGTCCGAGTTCGGCGTCCCGTAGCTACTGGAGTCCTCATTGAAAAGGATCTCATGGGTTTGATCGGCCGAGAGCGTGTGCCGGTAGGAAATATCCCGAATCGCGGCTCGTACCACTTCTAGTTCGTCTTGAATAGCCATCAGTTACTCGCTTCCTTCTCCAGCTTGCCGTTGATAAGCATGGTGGCTTCTCCCGGAGCCTCCAGCCCAAAATCTCGGAGGTCATACTCGCCGCCGGCGCCTCCCATGAGGCGTGCCCGACTAAGGGAAGCATAGTCGCACCACTCCGCGTTGCGCCCTAACGTGCAGAGAATATCGCCGGTAGTTTCCGTCCGGCGCTTCGTGCGCCAAGCGTCGGTGGCCGTGTCGATAGCGGCGCGTAGATGCCCGAGTACCACGTTGCGGTTGATCGGTACGGCCGTGCGCTGAAACCAGATCGAGGAGACGACCGGCGAGGAGAGCCGCTCGATCACCTTGTCGTCGGCAGTGTAGAGGCCGAACTTGGGCTGGTCCTTCCGAGGGCCGGACTTGTAGAACTCGCCGTCCTCTCCCCACGGCACGCCGTTACCGTCCGGGCCGGTGGCCCAAGCGAGATACGTTTGCAGGTCGTAGTCGGAAGGGCTCTTAGCCAGCGTGCCGGCAGTCTTAGTCACGGCCGGCGTCTTGGGTGCAACGGAGCGTGCCCGATCGTAGGCGAGCATCCGAGGGCCACCCTCTCCCCACGAGGAGATCAGCGGAGACGCTCCCCAGCCGTAGAGCTGGAGTTGCGAGTCCATCATGTCGCTCGAGGCCGTAGCGGGCTTGAGGACCTTGTGCGACTTCTTATCTCGGAGCACAACGACTCCTCGGTTCTCGTCAAAGTACACCTCGTCGATGTAGCCAATGAGCTTGACGACGGGGAGAAGGGAGGCCTCCGGCCCGAGCCATTCGGCGTCACTCTTGGGCCGAGGTAGGTCACGTTCCCAGAAGACCTCGAAGCCCATCGGACGTTCGTTGAGGCGCTGCTGTTGGTACTCGTCCATCCAACGGGCGAAGAGGGCGCGGAGCCGGGTGGGTAGCCCCTCGCCTAGCTTCTCTTCCCACAGCTCCTTCGTCTCGAGGTCGCGCCCCTTCCACCAATCGTCAGCGGCTTCGAGGACGTGCTCGACGGTGACGGTCTTCTGCAGAAACTTGGGCGAGTCGTTTGGACCTTGAATGTGCGTGGGGTCGGCGCGCAACGAGTCGAGCTTACGTCCACGCTCGAGTCCTTCGGCGGCGGTGATCGCTCCCCACCACGAGCCGAAGTGCATCTCCGGCTTGGGCCCAACGTCCGGCTTCTTGATCTTGAGGACGTAATTGTAATACCAGGCGGCGGGGCACTCTCGGTACTTCGACAGCGCTGAGTAGTGGGTACGGAATACTTCGTCGTTGACTTCGACGGTGGCTCTCTGCGTGCTCATCTGGATACCTCCGCGACGGCCATGACTACCCTTGCGGCGAAGTTGTCGAGATCGCCGGTGACGACGTAACGATGCGAGGCACCGTTCTCGAACACGAGCACCGCGGCATCATCGGCTGGGAGGTGGGCGTGCGTGGTGCAGTCGTCAGCCACCGCCGGGTCAGACGTCTCGAGGAGGCACGACTGTTCGATGCCGCTCCTGCTTACCGTCGAGGGCCGAATCACGACGCTCTCAACGTCGGCTACTTCGATCTGGTCAGACATTGGTACCTTCTTCCGGGGTTGGTGCTGCTTGTACGATCTCCGAAGCGTCTCCGTAGATGCGCTCGATGCCACCGACTCCGTCGTCGTTGAGTCGACCGGCTTGTTCACTTTGCTCGTCTTCGGAACGGCGCGCTATGACGGACTCGAGAGACGTGGCTTCATCGGCATCGAAGATGTGGCGGAGCACGGCCGTCTCGAGGTTGGTGCGCGTCTGGTGGGCGTTGTAGATCACTTCGTCAATCGTGCCCGGTACGAGGCAATACCAGAACGTCACCGGCCGGGTCTGACCGATACGGTTCAGCCGGTCTTGCGCTTGGATCAGGTCGTCACGCTGCTGAGAGAGGCTGCCGAAGATCGCGTGGCTGGCCGTCACGAGTTCGTTGACTGCGAGGCTCATGGTGCGCACCTGGGCGACCATAACAATGCGAGCCGGGTTGTCGGAGCCGAACCGCATCCGTAGCCGCTGACGCTCCTCAGGTTTAGTCGCGCCGGAGATCACCATGAGCTCGGTGCCCTCCTTGGCGAGCTTCTTGCGTAGCATCTCGATCTCGTAGAGGAACAAGACGAACACGACGATGCGCTTCTCACCGGCGAGCGTGTCATGTACGAGGGATTCGATCACCTTGGCCTTCGAGTCACCGAGGACGTTCATGGTGCCCACGTCGTCAGGAATGAAGCCGGAGGTGATCTGCCGTAGCCGCATCGTCTGCGAGAGGCGGTTAGAGGAGGCGGCGTGCAGGCCGGAGGCGAGTTGTACGGCGAGGCCCTTCTTCATCTCGTCGTAAGCCTTTGCCTCCACCTTGGAGGGAGTAACAGGCACGATAGCGGGCAAGGCCGGCGGTAGATCGAGCGCGTCCTCCTTGCGGGCCACCTCGGCGTTGAGCGCCATAATCTTCTGCATCTCGTCGAGGTTCTTATAGCCGACGACTTGGTGGCCGAGATAGCCGCCCATCTCAGCAAACTTACGACGGAACCCGTCGAACGTAGCGGTCTTGTGCTCGCCGTCCGGTTGGATCTCGCCGAAGGCGTAGGGGTTGAGGAAGCGCCACTGACCGAATACGTCCAGCGGGCCTGCCGGCATGACGGTACCGGTGAGGATCATCCGGCGGCTAGCGTTGCGCCCGACTCGGGACAGCATCCTCGAGACGTTAGACGTGGCCGACTTAATTTTGTGGCTTTCATCTACGAGTACAAGTTCCGGGTTGAACCGCTTGATCGCATCGAGCAGTACGTCAGCCACCGTGGACGATGACTTGCCGACCTGCTGCCGAGAGGAGAACGTATCGAGGTTGATGATCTGGATAATGAGACGCGGCTTCTGGATGCCAAGGGAGGCGGGGCCGTCAGCGTCGTGTGCAAACGGCTCGTCGGTGCGCTTCCGGATCATCAAGGACTTCTCGTAGTGGATACCGTGCGGGCCGTGCTTGGCCCTCGTGCGTGACTCCTTCTTGAACGGCCGTCCACCGCGAGCAGCTAGAGCCTCGGCACGCTGCCGGATAGACCCGCCGAGCGCCTCAGCCCAAACGTTGATGTCTTCGGACACGTACTGCTCGGACTGCATAACCCAAGTGTCAACGGCTGCGAGCGGGGCAGTGACGAGCACGCGCACTTCACGCACGCCGGCCTCGTCTGGCTCGGCCTTGAGAGCGAGAAGGGACATGTAATCGAGTGCGACGGCAGTTTTCCCAGTATTTTGAAGAGCGAAGCCATCGGCTATGAAGTTATGAGGCTCACTAGCCACCGTCACGTCATAGGTCATTTCTTCGGCATCCGCCGTGATCGACGTAACTCGCGCCGGTACAACCTGTTCGAGGACGTGCTTGCCTTTGCCCATCTCAGCATGGAGACGATGATGCTCCGAGGGACTAAGCACTTGCAGATTCGATCGGTCGTTATTGACCGGGTTGAAATCAAGATGATGAACGTGCTCTTTGACCTGCAGAAACGTAAGGCCTTCGAGCTCGCCCTCCCGCAGTCGGTTTACATAATCCGACAGCGAGAGTCCGTTCATATCGGCCTCAACGACGAGGCGATGTTCGGCAACCCGATAAGGACTAGTCCGAGCGTCCCGCTTGTAGGCGAAGGGATGATGCCGAAGTCCAGCGCGTTCCCTATAGCGCTGCTTGATTAGTCGTCCGGCCTTAGAGCGGCCCCCGTTCACCAACACAAGATTACCGGGAACGAGCTTTTCAAGCGGAGTCGAACCTTCCGGCGTGAGAAAAGGGTGGTCAGAGGTCGCGCGGATTGACCGACCGTCTTCAAGGAGTAGTTTGTAAAGTGGTTTGATCCCCGACTCCGCTACGCGAACTACGGGTACGAGACGAACTACCCCACCCTCGGCACGTTGGATCATGGTCGGAATAGAGGGGGCCCACGAACGCGAACGTGACACGCCTCCGTTGAACTTGAACTCTAGGTCTCGAAGGGCCATCGTGCGGGTTACTCCCGCGCGGTTGATCTTGACGAGAGTGTCGCCGGAGATGCAGCCGGGATCAAAGAGGAGGGCGCAAACACCTCCGGTCTCAATCGTCTTTATCAAGCCCCGGCGTTGGTGGGCATAGCGGGGCGGGCCTTTCGGCTTGAACTTCTTACCCATCGAGGGTGACTCCTTCGTGACGTAACTGGCAGGGATTAGAGCGGTTGTTGGGCGTTGCCTCGCTCACCGGGAGGCTTGTTGCGACCCACGATGTTCTCCATAAACTCGGCACAAGCCGGGCAGACGGTACGGCCTTTGGGGTCCACCTGCTTCACAACCACCTTGCCGCAGCACGCGGTCATCGGCGTGCCCTCGAACATGTTGCGGTCGATATCCTCCTTGAAGAAGTAATGCTGGAACCGGTCGTGATCACCGTCGTCGGTGCGAGCAGGCGTCGTGCGAATCTCGGAGAGGATGCTGGCGTTCATTTGTTCCTTTCGGCCGCGATGCTGGTTTCGAGATATGGAAGCATTAGACGTAGAGCGGCGATCTCGGCGGCGCGGTCAGCCCACCCTCGCCTCACGAGTGCCTGTTTCATGCCGTCCATGATATCGGCCAACTGATGCTGTCCTTCGAGCAGGTTGATGTACTCCTCGGGAGACGGGCCGCTCGACGCGGCCATCAGAGCGGGAGGCTCTCTAGTACGCGTTCCATCTCTTCGATGTAAGGAGAGAGCACGATGCCCTCCCGAGCGTTGCTGCCCCACTCGTTGACCGGGAAGACTCGGCCGGTAGGCAGGATGATGTCAGCGGCTACGAGGGAGTCGAACATGCCCTCGTTCTCGCTCCAGTCCTTCACGAGGATGCACCCGGCCGCTGGCTCCTGGTGAGTGAGGTAGACGGTGGCCGTGGCGAGAGGGCCTTCGTCCGAATCGAGGCGCAGCGCCGGCGCGTGAGGGAGAGCGGCATAGGCGCTCCACTTGAGCCGAGCATCGGCGTAAGTCCTGCCGGCGAGCTTGACCGTGATTGGGTCGTCCACTGCGTTCTCCTTCGTATCGGGTAGTACCCCATGGTACCACGCGAACAAGGCCGATCTGGGCCTTTCGGTTATTCAGTTATTAGGTTTTGGTTGGTTTACGGTCTACCCTAAAGGGGTAGCCGTAAACTTTAGAAGAACTAGATTACCTAATCCGGCAACCCAGCTCCGTCCAAACTGTACTTCGCGTTTGCGGTCACTCCCTCGGACTTGTAGAGCATCGCCGAAGCAAGTAGCCGGTCGAATGAAAGGCTGTATTCGGTATCGCCCAGCTTGCTCTTCGGGTCGATGATTGCTCGGGCCTCGGACTTCGAGAGCTTCAGGTCTGCGTCCCCTTTCCACGCGCCGAGAACGATGCCGTCGAGCTTCGCCATCCGGTCTTGTTTGGCCTGCTTGTCCTTTGACTTTTTCGCCTGCGACGCGCTTACCGTCACCGATACCGAGGCGCCGGAGGCCGCTGAGCCGGTGGGGTTGGGCGTGGCCGGCGGCGGGGAGGCTACGACGACAGTTGTCGTGTTGCCGCCGTTGGTCGTTGAGTCGATAGTTACGAGGGCGGCCACCTGCGCGTTACCACTGAGCTTGCCGGCGTAACGCCGCACCTGCCCCGGCCGGTCTTTCAGCACGATCAACTCCAGCTTGCCCACGCTGCCGAGCACCGGCTTCGTGACCGGCCAAACCTGGAGAAGCGTGCCCTGAACCATCGCTACCTTGTGCTGCGAGCCGATAGGCATTGAACCGCGCGTCGGCGTCTTGGCCATGTGGTCGATGATCACGACGGTGGTACGGCCGTTCCTCGAGAGCGACTTGAGCCAGGAGGTGATGACGTCGGTCTCGACCGAGTTGTTCGAGTCGAGGCCGTGCAGCCCGTAGATCGAGGTCATGCCGTCAGCGATGATCAGCGTGGGGTCAAAGTCCTCGAGAGTCTTAGCGAACAGCACGGCATTGGTGGAGCCGAGCGGTGACGCCTTGTGGCTGCCCCAATGGTCTCGCTGCATCGTGGCGATAGGGCCGTCTGGCCGGATATACATGAACTGCATCATCAGGTCATCGTCGCCGGCGCCCATCGACTTGAGGCGCTCGATGGTGTTCACCGGCTCGTCCTCGAAGTCGATGAACATGACGCGCTCGCCCTCCCCGATCTGTTCGAGGGACGTGTGCAGGGCCACGAGGGTGTTGTGGGTGGCGACGTAGCCGTTGGTCAGATAGAGATGATCCTCGTTCGAGACCCGGAGGCACCGCATCGGCTCGAGTCGTCCAGTAGCGGTGATTGATCGGATGCTCTGAGTCGGGTTGTTACGGGTTACCCGGCCGAGATAGCGCTCACGCTTCCGGTCAAGGAAGAACGTCTCCATTCCGAGGGGTAGCCGCACCGTTACGTCGGCTGATGGTCGGTGCTCGACTCCGTTGAGAGTTGGAATCCGCCAGCTCACGTGCGCGATTCCCCCCAGAGAGCGGACCAACTCCATGACCTGCTCGGCAAGTCGCGGGCTCGTAGTAGTGAGTTTCGCGGCACGCCCCTCCACTGTTCCGTCGGTATCCATTAGACCGTGCAGTAGCGCTAGGCGATCATCCACCGAAGCGCGGAGATAGCGCTCCGGAATGCGCTTCTCATAGGAACGAAAGCCATGAAGACCCAGTTCTCGCAGACCATTGAGAACGGGATTAGCCCTCCCTCGTGGAGTAGTCAGCGTGACCCCGCCTCGAGGAATCGGATGCCCAGTAATCAACGGGTTCTCGCTGAGCACGCGGTCAATGATCTGTTGGTCGCGGGCGTGAAGCGCGAGGCCGTGAGTAACCCCGCCGTCTCCGATAAGCGCCCCGAGAGTGTACGGGGCGAGTGGCGTGCTCTCCGCCGACGCCTCGAACTTCGCGGGAAGAGGATGAGGAAGATGCCAAGCGGGCGCACCGGCTTTCTTGAGTACACCCTTCTCGAAGAGGGTCTTCGTATCTAGCACCTGGTAACCCGTGTCCGACCGGCGCACGGACCACAGGTGATCGCCAGCACACTCGATCGTAATGCCGTGTCCAGACCCGACAACAACCTCCCAGACCTCCATCTCGCCGCGCTCGTAGACGCCTTCTACTGTCTGCGCTTTACCGTTGAGTCCGAGCACTTGGTCACCAACCACGAGGTCGCCCATACGCCGCGGGCCCGTTGGGGTTTGCACGATAGAGGAATATGGCTGGGCTTTGCCTGACTCGGAGGGCGCGAAGAGCATGTTCAACCTGCCGGGATAGAACAGCGCTCGGCCGTCATCGCGCTTGAGTACGGTAGGCGATACCGTCGTGAACTGCCCGGTCAGGTACGGCAGAAGGTCCACTGGCCCCCAGGTGCCGGCGTTCTCGTCCACCGCCACGGTGGTTGCCGGCGCTACTACGGACGTCTCCGGCGTCACTGGTTCGCCGTCTGCGGTTGGATCGCCGCTGGAGGGTGTAGTTGTGGTCGGAGCCGCCGCTAGGGCGGGAGACGCCGGCGTAGGGCCGGAGGCAGGGGCAATAGACGTGGCTTGCCGCGAGGCGAACCCGGCTAGCGACTCAACCTCAGCCACGAGCGACCGCACGGTGGAGACGTAGTCGTCACCGAGGAACTCGGCGAGCTTCGGGAAGCCCCAGATCATCTTGCCGTCACGCAGTCCTCGGATGGTCGAGTCGATGGACTCGGCTTCGCGCACGTCTGGGCCGTCGTCGTCGTTGGTTGCTTCAGCCAGCGCTCGCACAAGCACCGCGGCGTTGCGCTCCCAGAACGGATGGATAACGCCGTCACCCATGCGGAGTAGGCCGCCGGCCAGAGCGAGATACGCTTCGTGCCGGGTGCCCGAGGTCGGCCAGTTGTCGATGAGTACGGTGCCGAGAGCGATCAGGGCAACCTGCGTGGCGAGCTTGCGCCCGTTGATTACCGCCGGCCCGGACTTTCCTCCCCACGGCAGTCTCGCCCACGTGCGGGACTCCCGTAGGTGCTCGGCCTGGCCGTCAGCATCCCAGTCCTTCGGTACCCAGTCTGACGGTGGTATGACGGTCTGAACGCCGCGGTCATAGCGGAACTCGATGGATACCGTTGACTGGTCTGGCATCTTGTACCGGCGAGTGGAGGGGATGTGATCACCCTCAACTTGATACCAGTAGTGCGAGTCTGGGCTACCGGTACGGCCCGAGCGAGCCTGGGTGCGCGGGAGTAGATCACGGAGGCGCTTGGCCTTGTGATAGTCGATATCAATGTCGACGAGGTTGTTGGACGATGGGCCAAGGACCACGCCGAGGTTATATGGCTCGCCGGGAACGAAGCCCCATTCAGCTACCCGCGCCTCAAACTGCTCCTTCGTCGTCCCCTCCTCCCACGTGATCGTGGTCCAGTTAGGGATGTTCGGGCGTTTAGAGGCCGGTCGTATCGGGAAGACTTGGTAGCCTCGGCCAATTGCGTCAAGGGCGGCGTCTAGTGTACGTTGTGGATCAGACATTCATTCCTCGGATGTAACGGCGTCTGCGACTCAAACGCAGGCGCCGTGTTCTTTGCGGCTAGGAAACTTTGGCACCTCACCCGGTGAGTATCGTAGACCCTTACCGTCTCTACTTGCCGCTTGGGCAAACGGTAGACCCCTTGAGCGTACCCTTCTAGGAGCTCGATGATAACCCGGTTGATGACCATTCCCTCTCGAGTAGCTCGGCCTTTGGCGCGTGCCCAAATGTCGTTGGGAGTACGCACCGATCGAGACGTTGTGGACTCTTGGCCCTTGCCCGCCGAACGACGGACTGAGCGAGATGCGACGCTCATGTTTACCTCCTTGTATGGGGTACCTAACGGTACCACGTTACGATTCACCGTGAGCCTAGCACGGTTTAGTCTGGGTCAGAAATATCGCTGAAACTCCAGCGAGTGCCTACGATAAAGTCGGCAACGATGGGAACATCAAAGTCGACCCCGAGCTTCTTGAGCCACTGAGGCGACCGCTCCATTCGGCGGGCGATCTCATCACCGGTTTCGCGCCACGAGCCAACAGGTAGCTCGGCAACGATCGAGTCGTGGACGGTAGCGACCAAACGCACGCCGGGCACGGCCGTAGTACCCGGTAGGAGGCCCTGGATATCCGCGGCGGCCAGTTGCATGAGATCCGAGGCTAGGCCCTGTACGGGCGAGTTTACGCCCTGCCGCTCAGCCTCCTCGCTGAAGAAGGCGTTGTTGTCCCAGATTGCCGACAAGCGCCGAACGCGGCCGACAGGAGAAACGATGAGGCCGTCGCGGCGCAGCTTGCGCTTGACGCTCTCGTGCCACTCGTGCATCCCCTCCCACCGCTCGAAGAAGGCGGCGTGGAACCGGGCTGCCTCCTGCGGCGTGAGCACGACGCCGTAAACGTTCTCTGCGTACTCCCGATAGCCGCCGGCGCTCTGCAAGTAGAGCAGACCGAAGTTCGCACTCTGATGCGTGATAACCGTGACACCCGCGCGGCGCACGAGGACCGTCGTAGAGTCCACCGAGAGGCAAGCGACCAGACCCGTATAAGCCACACGAGTAATTTTGACCGAACCTCCGCGAGACTTCCACGACCCCTGAGCACGGACTGTAAGACGGCCGTCACCATAGTCATGCGTTTTCCTACCGGACGCGGCGGCCAGCGCCTGCATGACGTCAATGTTCTTCTGCACCTGAGAGAGATAGCGGTAGGCACGGTCTCTGGAGCTAGACGTTCCATCCCAATGCTGGGCCTCGTCAAGGACTGCCTGCCGTAGTTCGATCGTCAGGTCCAGCCACGCCCAAGGCAGTGTCTTGTCGGAGCTCAGTAGCGCACGCACTTCAATCGAACGAAAACGGAACGTGGTAACCCCGGCTGAGTTTACTGACCTTCGATAAGTTATACCGGCTGCTTCGAGCAGGTGAGCCAGTCTTTCAACCTTACGCTGCTTGGTAAACCCAAACCTCACCCCGTCCGTGTTTGTGTACGAGCCGTCAGCCTGCACAGCCACCGCCACCCTCAGCAGCGCCTCTTCTTCAGTACGCTCACCTTGAAGCGTTCCGGCGTTGGGCCAATACCTCATGAGGTTCATCTCATGTGGGTCCCGCCTTCTCCACTTTCCAGCAGCGGTGAGCTCCACCATCCCGTGATCGGGTGTAACGAGTAGATCAATTCCCTCCGACTTTAGG